>ENA-OVGJ01000926-OVGJ01000926.1-human-gut-metagenome-genome-assembly--contig:-NODE-926-length-11943-cov-2.192799_pt1 | contig 11943 bp, 10 predicted proteins | sample MGYA00237772_ERZ505423 | MGnify/ENA primary metagenome ERZ505423 (study PRJEB26158, sample SAMN06016386) | human gut metagenome | biome: human gut; feature: ankylosing spondylitis patient; material...
CAATAATGGGGATCCGCCCGCCGTCCTTTTTCACTGCGGTCAGCTCTGCCAGTTCATCGTAAGGAATGGTAATGTCCGTATGGCAGTTAAAATAAGCCTTGGAAGGGTTCACACTGCGAAGGGCGGCCACCTCATTGTCTCTGGCCACGATCTCTTTACCGTCGGGATTGTATACCTTCACCTCTTCCGCATGGGAATAGCAGGTATCGCCCACTGCAAAATGCGGTCCCATCTTCTCCGCGATCAGGATCGGCATCCTGGCTTCCACGCCCAGACGCTTTGCCGCCACATAAGCCGTAGTGTTTGTGCCGATGGCAAATTCTCCCAGCGGCAGTGTCTTATGGCGGAACAGGATATTTTCCTTAATGAATGCCTTGTTCTCTTCCTCCGTGGCAAAATTAGCACAGTTGTAGTTTTTAATCCTGCCGTTTTCGAAGGTGATCTCCAGATTCTTATATTCCAAGCCGTTCAGGAACACTTTTGTCACATGCAGCACACCGTTTGTGCCTTCCAGCACCGGAGAGGTAAATACTTCTCCCACGGGAATATTCACGTCTGCCACGCAGTTTTCAAAAATAGTTTCTTTGGCAGGATCTTTGAGCTTCCACAGATTCACTGTGATATCCGTGTGATTACCGTTACAGCCCTTCACCTCACAGTGGTCTGCCTGATCCAGCGCATCGATGATGGTCTGCTGGATCCTCTGATATTTTTTATAATCCAGGGTGTTGATCCGAATAGTCTCCCGGAAAAGTTCTTCAAAGCAGTCCCCTACCTCCGGGATGGGGAACGCAATAATCGTAAAGCTACGCTCTTCCTCAATAATATACTGTCTCTGCAACTGTCCCATCTGGGCGCGGTGCTCCACCATAAGAGTGCTCTGCTCATCCGTCATTTTCACCGCTTCCGGCTTGTTCACCGGTGCGAAATCTTTCTCACCGAAGGTCTCCACCACGGCCGGGCCCGCATAGCCTCTGGCCTCTGTCTTATATTTTTCAAAAGCGGTATGCATGACTTCCAGTTTCCGGCTGCAATACATTTTATCCAGGAACAGTGCTTTGTCATCCTTGTGATCGAACTCATACTGTCTGTTGGGGCTGACACTGTAGAAGCCGTTTTTATAAATGGAGGGATTATATAAAATACTGGCAGCTGCACGGTAGATCACAGGCTGCAATCCCATTTTGTCAAAATTCTCCAGAGCTCTCCGCATCATGCGTTCGAAGCCCAGCTGATAACGGACATCCACCGCAGCTTTTTTCGACAGATCCTTGCCGGTCACTTCAAAACCGATGCGGTACCCCTCGGTATAAGTGTCTGCCATGGTATTTATGGTCTCTTCCGGCAGGGAATTCAGGAATTTCGCCATTGCCAGTTCATTTTCCCCCACGTATTCTCCATAGGCATAGAGATAACGCAGATCGGTCAGTTCCGCCCTTCGGATAATGTCTGCCGCAAAATTATTCCCCGGGCATACCAGTTCCCGTACCCGTGCTTCCGCCGCCACATCCGCGTAATCGCTGACGAACCAGTAAAGGATCTCACGGATGGACGCATAAGACGGAAGTCTGTGATTCTCCTGCTCCTCATATACAAATGCCGCATATACCTCAGAAAACAGTTCCATACGGATCACCAGTTCGTCCAGTCTTCCCTCATAGGTAAAACCGATCAGGCTCCGCATTTCCGTATAAAGGAAGGCGGCCAGTGCGCCGAATTCTTCTCCCAGACACTTTACAGCTACCGCAGGATTAGCAAAGCTGTTCTCATAATTTTCCGGTAAAATATCTTCATACAGGGCATGGTTACGCTGTTTCAGCTCTTCCAAAGTGGCAGTGTTCTGTTTTCCCTGCTCCAGGAACTGTCTGGTATCCTCGATCAGCAGTAAAAATTTTGCTACCGCTGTAAAATATTCTTTCCAGTGCTGCAGGCTTTCTTCCTGCCAGTCCTCCCCGGGGATCTCCCGGATCCGGTCTAAGGCCAGTTCCAGACGTTCCAGTAATAATTCTCTTTCTTCCATAGATCTGATTGCTCCTTCTATCTAAATAACTGCTGTGTGATCCAATGCTTCTGTTCCAGAATATCCGTTACAGACGGCTTCCCAGATACAGCAAAAAGCTGACACCTCCAAGGGCAACAACATTTAATATTGTTCCCAGCACGGGAAAGATACGATAGATATCTTTTTCCCGAAGGGTCAGTATTCCCAGGATCAGTCCGATCAGGGAATAGATGGTGGCCAACACACCGGTAACACCGTATCCACCGTGCATCACGCCGCCCTGACTGTAGGACAGATACGTCACGATCCCCAGGGACACCAGACTGATGCCCCCCAGGATGGTCGACATGATCGCCCTGTTGGAATGTTTTTTATTCGTAAAAATGTAGTTCTTTTTCCGCATACTATTTTCAAGCCTTTCAGTAACCTGCAATCCCCCATGGAACCCGAAAAGGGCACTTCCGGTATGGAAATGCCCAATTTTCACGCCCTGACGGCGTTTTCCTTCTCATTTGTGATCAGAACAGAATACGTGATTTGCCGGAGACCAGCTTGCCGCCACTGATGATCAGCAACACACCTGCCGCGATTCCGACTACCAGGGAAATGACTCCCAGTACAATATTCAGAGCACCTGCTCCACGCATGATCTTATAGATTTTCTCTTCCATGGAATCCTCCTGTCTTCTATCCAAAACTTTCGAAGCCGTCTGCTTAAGCACCGTATACAGCATAATATTCGTCGATTGCCTTCTTCAGAGTATCATCAATGTATACCTGTCCCTTGTAAGGCTTGTTGTACAGATGATCGATGACATCCTGCATGGTTACGATGGCATGTGCATCAAATCCGTACTTTTCCTTGATCTCTTCCAGTGCGCTGACCTTGCCGCCCAGACCCTTTTCCATACGGTTCAGGGATACCATCAGACCAACGATTTCTACATTGGCTGCTCCTCTTACCTTGGGAACAGTCTCTTCCATAGATTTGCCGGAAGTGGTAACATCCTCGATCATGATGACTCTGTCGCCATCTTTTAAGGAGCTTCCCAGGAAGCTTCCCTTATCTGCGCCGTGATCCTTCTCTTCCTTGCGGTCGGAACAGTAACGAATCTCTTTGCCGTATAATTTGCTGTAAGCCACTGCGGTTACCACACTGATGGGAATGCCCTTATAGGCAGGTCCGAACAATACATCGAAATCATCACCGTAGGTATCGTGAATTGCTTTCGCATAGCTCTCCCCCAGCTTCATCAGCTGAGAACCGGTGACATACGCACCCGCATTCATAAAGAAAGGAGACTTTCTACCGCTCTTTAAGGTAAACTCTCCGAATTTCAATGCCTTACAATCCACCATGAACTCAATAAATTCCTGCTTGTACTGTTCCATTGTATCTAAAAACCTCCGTGATTCTCGTATCTTTGTCAGTTCTGCCCTTTATCATACCATACTTTTTTTTAACATTCAATGAGTTTCCTTGAGAAGAAAAAAGGCAGTCCATCGACTGCCTAATAGGTATCTCCCTGTAAAGGTCGGATATTCACTTCCTCCAGTACTGCCTGTGGGGACAGACGGAAGGTCAGGGTGATGACTTTTCCGAGGTCGGAGGTCTCTAAAAGTGACCTGTCCTCTTCGGAGGATTTCTTTCTGGTCTCGGTAAAGGTGCCGCCGGGATTAATGAGGGATACACCGATCCCCATAGGCTTGCATTCCTCCCGGAGGGCATAGGCATAGGACCGGAGCGCCCATTTGGAAATGCCGTAGATGCCGCCCCTGTCTCTGCGGATTCCCGAAGTGGAACCGATGAGTACGATGCGGCTGCCCGGTGCCAGCAGCGGAAGAAATTCCTTCACCAGACGGTAATATGCCGTCACGTTGCTGTCAAGCATTGCCTGCAGTTCCTCCGGCTCCGGCTGTACTACGGATGTCTTCGTGGCCGGATTGGGAAATACCGCCGCACACAGGATCAGTCCATCCACGTTATCTCCGAATCCCACTATTTTACCGTTCTTCACTGCATCCACCAGTCCAGTGGTTTCCTCTGCCTTACCGGCATTACAGGAATAGGTAACTGCTCCTGCCAGTTCTTTTCCGGTTTCTTCCAAAGTCTTCGGATTTCTGCCGACAATCAGTACCTTATGTCCATCCTGTAACAGTTCCCTTGCAGCCGCTTTGCCGATGCCGCGGCTGCCGCCAATGATCACAATGTTCATATTCAGGTCTCCTTCTTATCGCACCCATTTACAGTCAGATTCCTATCTGATCTTCTATTCCGCTCAATCGTTTTAGTATCTTCCGAGGATCGTATCCTTGACATCCCATCTCTGCGGCGGATAAGGAGTCTGATCACCATATCCTACATCCACATAGGTCACCAGCCGGATATAATCCGGCAGATTGAATTTCTTCCGCAGTCTGTCGCAGAATTCCTCTCCGGGGAACGTCAGCCATACCCCCTCTAATCCTACCGCATGAGCAGCCAGAACGATATTCTGTCCGGCGGCTCCGGCATCCAGCAGCTGATTTCTCACCGGGGTAAAGGAGTTGGCTCTGTAGCATCTCATATCCTGTAAGATCACCAGATGCACCGGACCTCCCGGCACGTCACTGCCGCGGAACAGTCCCGGCTCGTTTTTCTCCCGTACCACCACATAGCGGATGGACTGTATATTACAGCCGTGAGCAGCCCAAAGCCCCGCTTCCAGGATCTTATCGATCAGTTCATCCGGTACTTCCTTGTCCTTGAATTCCCGGACGCTTCTGCGTTCCTTTACAATCGTGAAAAAGTCTTTCTCCATCTGTTCCGTCACCGGCGTAGGTTTGTAAGGTGTCAGATCCACGTCTTCCCCCTTTACCAGTTTCTCCGCCGCATCGATCAGGAAAGAGGCATACCGATATTCCGGCAGATTTTTTCCCAATCCTCTTTTCTCCCACAGTTCCAGCAGATGCTTCGTATAATCTGCCTGGTTGGGTTTTAATTTCTGGTGGCGATATGCGGTGGCATATACCTGGATCTCCAAGGTATGATGGGAACGTTCTCTCACTCTTGCCCGGAATTCTGTCTCATCCATGGCTAAAAGCTGCTCGTCTGTCAGACGCATATTGTTATTCCAGATCTCAAGTACTTCATCTCTGGAAAGGTAATCCATACTGGTGTCACGAAACATACTGCTGCCTCCTTATTCTCTGTATTCTCCGCCTATAAGTTGCCCCAATAGTTGTTGGGAATATCCTGTCCACCGCTGTTGATGTCTTTTGCGATTTCTGCTGCAATTTTTAAAAGCAGAGGATCATTACGCCCCCTCTTCTGCTCCAGAGGAATCTCGTAGATTTTCTGAATGGTACTGGGTCTTGGACTTAACAATACCACTCTGTCTGCCAGGAACACCGCCTCATTTATATCGTGTGTGACGAATAATACGGTCTTGTTCTCTGCCTGTCTGATATTGATCAGTTCCTCCTGCAGAGTGCATTTGGTCAGATGATCCACGGCACTGAAGGGCTCATCCATGAGGATGACCTTGGGATTCATGGCAAGGGTTCTGGCGATGCCGGCTCTCTGCCGCATACCGCCGGACAGCTGTGCCGGATATTTGTTCTCAAAACCGTTCAGGCTGACCATGGAGATATAACGCCTTAACCGTTCTTCTCTCTCTTCCCTGGGTACTCCGGCGATCTCCAGTCCGAATGCCACATTTTTCCGTACGGTTCTCCAGGGAAACAGGGAGGCATCCTGGAATACCACGCCAATATCTCTGCTGGTACCGTGTACCGGCTGTCCATCCAGCAATACTTCGCCGCTTGTAGCATCCAGCAGGCCCGCCACGATCTCTAACAGGGTACTCTTACCGCATCCGCTGGGACCTACGATGCAGACGAATTCACCTTCTGCCACATCAAGATTGATGTCATGCAGTGCCTGTACTTCGTTTCCATCCTGATCGATATAGGTTTTGTTGATATTTTTAATGGATATTGCGGGCATTTCCATTACCTCCGTTTCCTGTGTCTCTTATTTTCAGAGCATTCTCAATTATTTTGCTTCCGGGTCGGTCATTCCCAGGGTATCTGCAGCTACCTGCGCGAATTCGTTGGTGTAGGTTCCTTCGTAGCTGACATTTTCATCTCCCCAGCCGTACTCCTTCAGATATTCAAAGGTGGTAGCCAGACGATCTTCGGGGATTACCGGATAATCCAGCCATACATCGATTTCCGACTCGATGGCCTTTCTCATAACCTCTTCGGATGTATTCATCTCTTTTGCTGCCCATGCAACAAATTCGTCGAAATAGTCATTCTTAACTTCTTCATGTACCTGATAATAAGCGGTCAGGAAGCGCTGCAGCTTCTCCGGCTCATTTTCAATAAAGCTGTTGCTTGCGATGATCGTTCCGGTATAGTAGTCGGGGATGTAGTCCCAGGCTCTTCCCAGGATATGTCCGGTGCCGTCTGCCTCAGCCAGTGCCGCATACGGGTTGTGAATGATCGTAGCGTCCACTTCGCCGGAAGTCAGGGATGCATAAGCGGTCTGGTATACGCCGTTGGCGATCAGATCCACGTTATCCGTGCTGACACCGTTCTTCTCCAACATCTTCAATACGGAAAGTCGCATTCCGCCGGAAGCTCCTGCGGTACCGACTTTTTTGCCTTCCAGATCGGAGAAGTCCTGTATATCATTGTTTGCCACCAGCCAGTAGCATCCGGAATATCTCCACATATTTCCTACCAGCTTGGCAGGCACACCGTTGTAGATACCGGGGATATAAGAACTGGGATCTCCGTCTGCCACATCGATCTCTCCTCTGGTGATCAGGGACATTACTGTGGAGTTGGTATCAGCGCTGGCCTCTACGTTTTCGAACTCAATACCAAGCTCTTTATACAGACCCTTTTCAATGGCAAAACGGTTCACCGCACCGGTCATTCCGGTAGCGAAGCAGGAACGGATCACGATGGTGTCTCCGGATTCCTCTCCTGCGGTAGTTGCACTTGCTGCCTGGCTTCCCTCATTCTGTGCGGTTCCGGTTGCTGCATTGTTGCCGGTTGCTGCACTGCTGCCGCAGCCTGCCAGTACTCCGGTTGCCAGTGCCACCGTCAGTAATACGCTGAATACTTTCTTTTTCATAACATTTTCCTCCTCGTCTATTGAAAAAATTTATTTGCTTATACATGTCTCCATCGATAGCTGATAGCATATTCGATGGCATCGATCAGTTTTACCGCACCTACGGATAATAAGGTGATCAGGATGATCAGGAAGAACATCCTCGGGGTGTTCAACAGGTTCTGGGATTCTGTCAGCAGATAGCCGAGTCCCGCTCTCGCCGACTGCATTTCCGAGAACAGGACACCGGTCAGTGCCGTTGCCGCTGCCAGCTTCAATCCGTTGAAGATCGACGGCAGTGCCGCCGGAATGATGACCAGAAATACGGTCTGGAAACGGTTGGCCCGAAAGACCCTTGCGACCTTCAGGTATTCCTTTTTACACTCCTTGGCTCCGGTCACGGTATTGTACAGGATCGTAAATACCGAGAACAGAAATACCAGAAATGCCTTGGACTGAAAGCCGATGCCGAACCACAGGATCAACAGCGGCAGAATCGCTACCTTGGGAACTGCCATGATCGCAGAACAGAACACATTCATGTATTTCTCCGATACCGGAAACAGTGTCCACAACAGACCTACCGCAATACCGACTACCACTGCGGACAGGTAACCTGCCAGTGCCTCCTGGATCGTCAGCAATAAGTGGGGCCATAAGGTTCCGTCTGTAATGATCTTAATGCCCTCTTCCACGATGGAAGTCGGGGATGCCACGAAGATCGTAAGCACCCTGCCGGAATCTACTGCCCATTGCATCCACAGAAGCAGTGCCGCCACGGTGAGCAGCTGTGCCAGATTCACCCAGGTAAAACGTTTCTTATTCTTAGTTTTCTTCTTTTTTTCCATAAGTGTATTCTCCTCGCTTCACCTTATCGCTTTCAAAGTACTCTCTCTTACAACAGGTACCTTCCAGGATGACATTCTGTGTGATCCTGTGGGAGAGACACCTGGAAAAATTCTCAATGGTGGTGGTATCGATCACATCACAGTAAAACGGTGCGATCTCTCGGAACCAGGGATATTTGTCAAAATAAGTTCTCCACACTTCCGCATAGGGACAGTGATCTTCTCCCCATTCCGGGATCCATCCGGTGAAGGGAAGGTCGATAACACTCATAAAGTCTTCTACGGAATCTGCCTTCAGGCCTTGCGCCAGTGCCTTTTCCCGCAGCTGATCCGACCGGTCCACTGCCAGTTCGAATACGGTCTGTCTCACGATATCTTTGGTCTTCTCCAGTCCGAACTGGTCATATAATACTTTGCTGAAATGAAAGAACTGCATGGCGAACTGTCTTGCGGCCTTTCTTACTTCACTTACCAACAGTTCTCTGGGAACCGTTCCTTCTATTTTATAATCTGCTTTACTCAATGTCCGCTTCCTCCACCTTATTAAAGCTGTCCATAAAAGCTATGTATTCCTGTTTATCAGCGAATCTCGGATGATATTCCTGTTTGGTCCGCTTCGTCACTTCCGCGCCATTCTTTAACATTCTGTAAGCACTCAGGGCAAATATCTTTGCTGTCAGCACATAGGCTTCTTCCTCATCCACGATATCGAAATCCACCTGGTGCAGACCACCTACAGCACCGCCGGTATTGAAAGTGATCACAGGAAGCAGATGCTGTACATCTCCCACATCTGTGGATCCTCCGCTGTGTTCCTCCGGTCTGACCTCGTATACCGTTTTTTCTCCTACCAGTGCTTTCACCGCATCGGCCATCTCTTCCGGTGCCGACTGCCAGAGAGAAGGAAGATAGCCCGGCATAGTCTCGATACGATACCCTGCTCCCATGGCAAGTGCTCCTGCCTTAAAGGAACGATCTGTCTTGACGGATGCATCTGCGAAAGCCTCCAGGGTCTTGCCTCTTACCAGTGTCTCCAGCACCGCTTCGTTGGGAACTACATTGACCAGATCTCCGCCCTTGGTCAGGATCGGATGAACCCTCACGCAATCCTCATCCCGGAAGGTCTCACGGTTCAGTGCCAGTGCCTGTAACCCCAGGCTTGCTGCCGATAAGGCGTTGACACCTTTTTCCGGACATCCCGCCGCATGGGCTGCTTTTCCTTTGATACGGATCACCTTGGATACAAAACCATTGCCACTGTTGCTTCCCAGCCGGATTCCCTCTAAGGAAATATGATGCGCCAGTGCCACATCCACATCATCGAAAGCACCGATGCGGATCAGTTCACATTTTCCACCACCGTAAGCGATCCTGCCATCAGCGATCAGCTGATTCTTGAATTCGATCTCACCGTACTCTTCCGCCGGTGTGGCGAAGAAGATCACCTGTCCATCCAGCTTCTGTGCCACCTCTGCATCCGTAAGTGCCAGCGCCGCTCCGATGACTCCTGCCAGTTGTGCGTGATGTCCACAGCAGTGAGCTGCCTGTGTCTCCTGATTTGCATGTGCATGCTGCGGAATCCTCAGGGCATCCAGTTCTCCGATCAATGCCAGGGATGCATTTCCGGCCTTTTCTTTATTTAAATAGGCTTTTGCTCCGGTGATGGCCAGATCTGTCTGTACCGGCAGCTGTAAGCTCTTCATAAAATCCACGAACTTTTTCGAAGTGCGGAATTCCTTGTAGCCCAGCTCTGCATGATCGTAAATATCTCTTGCGAACTCTACGATGGTCTCCCGGTTGTCATCTATGATCTTAAGGATTCTCTGTTCTGTCGTATCAAAGGTTGCTGCCACGGTGTCATCCTCCTCGTCTTTTATATCCTAGTAAATCTATATGTTTTCTATGTTTTAGATGATATTACCTTATATTTCCTAGTTTGTCAATAGGGTTAGTATGTATTTATATAAAAAAGTTAGGTAACAGTTCAGCCATGAACATATTTGCCCGCAAAATCATGCAAGCATGATTTCTGTGCCCAGATATGTTCATGGCTGAACTGTTACCTATATTTACTTACTTATTTACTCTCTATTCTTCAATACTTCCGCAGGCACCAGCTTGTTCAGTCTGCCCACCAGCAGGAAGTTGATCACCAGATAGCAGATCAGGATGCCTCCGTAGATCATGCCGTACAACTGCGGCGGGGACTGTAAATTCATTCCGATGGCCACATTGGAAATAAAATACGGGAAGATCAGATCCATGGACCATTTTGCCAACGGTACTCCCAACAATGCTCCCAACATTATAATATAGAAGTTCCCGTCCAGATACAGTCTGCGGATCTCTCCCTTTCGGTAGCCGAATACTTTCATCAGGGAAATGGAGAATGCAGAACGGTCGATCATGACCTTCATCATCAGATACATGACGATCATGAAGATCAGTGCGGAGATGGCCGCCAGCATGCTGACCATAGGTCCCATCATATCCGTAAATATCTGAGAGCTTTCCTCCACGTTTTCTCTGGATACCGTAGAATACAGTCTGCCGTTGTCGATGTCCAGTGCATGATCGGCGAATACTACATTATAATAGTCGTCTTCCTGATCGAACAGTTCCTGCATGGCATCCCGGTCTAAAAATACATAAACACCGGAGGCAAAATGAACGATATCTTTGACAGTAAACGCATAATCTCTCTTTATGTGCCACGCTTGCTACCTCGCTTTCCCTGTATACGCTGTTACAAATTTCTTGTACCCCTGCGCCGCTCCGCAGCATGGGCTATACTCATAAATCGGCTTACGCATGAAAGTATTTTCTGCTACTTTCTTTGAATATCGAATAATACCCAAAATATTAAAATCTGTCTTTTGTTCCAGCCACTCTACGCCTGCTGCCTCGCCGTCTGTATTCTGATATGACGTAATCAGCACGCCTGCCAGCTTTAATGCTGGGTTAAATGCCTTTGCGTCCTCTATCTGTTCTGTCACAATGTCCAGCCCCTCTAAAGCGTCCTCGTCCACCTTTACGGGTACTATTACCTCGTCCGTGATTGCCAGCGCATTTACAACATTAAGCCCAATATCCGGCGGGTTATCAATAATGCAGTAATCATACTTGCCGTATATGGTGCAATCTCCGTAATACTGCATCTTTGCATATACCAACGCTTTGTATCTCTCTATCTGGTTTTCGCTGTCCTCTTTTGTTAAATTCCACGTAGCCCCAAATAGTGACATATTCGCCGTTACAATGTCGATACCCTCATACTCTGTATGCTGTATCAGCTCGTCTGCGTTTTCCCAGTCCCCAGCCAGTAGCCTTGTGACTGGTGCTACGTTCTCTGCATCATATCTGCTGTACGCCTTGCTTAAGTTTCCCTGCTTATCATTGTCAATCAGCAGCACCTTATAACCTCGCCTGTAAAGCTCATACGCCATGTTTGCCGCTGTAAAGGTCTTGGCTACGCCGCCCTTTAAATTCAAAATGCTTATTGTTTTCATTCTTTGCCTCTCTTTCCTGCGTCGCCCCTAACGCATGGTTACTGTTTCCTGTTCTTTTGTAAGTTCGTCTGAATGTAATAAATACTGCTCTATCAGCTGCGCTGCTGGCTGCCAGCCGTAGCAGACGGCGGTATAATAGCCAGATACTCTAACCACTCTTTCTGTTTCTTGGTTGTCGTGTTCTCGCCTGCCTTAAGCTCTATGTAAAGCCCATGATACCCAGCCCTTGCAGCTGGTAGCATAATATCCGGCACGCCAGCCTTTACTCCCTGCCTCTTAAGCACCGCTGCTGTTGCTTTATCACGTTTGCCGCCGTTTGGCACATGATACATATATTGCAGTTCCGGCATAATCTCTGTTCTGTATGCAGCCCAGCTAAATAATGCCTCTTGATGCCCGCTTTCGTCGTCCAGTCTAAAGTTTCTCATTTTCTCGCCTCGCTCTCTGCTTAAATTCTACATACTGGCAAATTCTGAA
>ENA-OVGJ01000953-OVGJ01000953.1-human-gut-metagenome-genome-assembly--contig:-NODE-953-length-11624-cov-7.916415_pt1 | contig 11624 bp, 8 predicted proteins | sample MGYA00237772_ERZ505423 | MGnify/ENA primary metagenome ERZ505423 (study PRJEB26158, sample SAMN06016386) | human gut metagenome | biome: human gut; feature: ankylosing spondylitis patient; material...
TACAGCGCGGCCGTCTTTTTGTCCACCCCCTGTGCGGCGCAGTAGCGGGCGCACTGCTCCGGCGAGACAGGAGCCACTGCAAAGCTGACGCAGCGGCTGCGGATGGTGGGCAGCACGCCTGCCAGCGAATCCGCCGTAAGCAGGAACAGCACCCCCTCCGGCGGCTCTTCCATCACCTTCAGCAGGGCATTGGCGGATTCCTCGTTCATCTTTTCCACATGGTAGAGCAGCACGGCACGGCCCTCGGCCGAAAGGCTGGTGTTGAAGATCTCGCTGCGCATAGCCTTGACCTGACTGACCAGATATTTTCCGCCTGCGCCCATACCGGCAACGCTGATCGCTTCACGCACGATGCCAGTCTCCACATGGCCGCTGTCGCGGTCGCCAGGCTTACCCACAGCACGGCAGCATTCGCCCCGCAGAAGGGCCTCAGCGGGCGCTCCGCCTGCAGGGTAAAGATAATCTGCCGCAATGCAGCGGGCCGCAAAACCGGCTCCAAGGCCCTCTTCACCCACCAGCAGCACGCTGTGGGTCAGGCGGCGGGCTGCCAGCATCAGCTGCACGCTGCTTTTCAGTTCTGCATTGCCCTCCATGCGGTCCAGCATCATGGTGTTTCTCCTTACCTTCTGTTTCTCCGCTTCCACTGCTCACGGCGTACCCACGCGCGGACGGAACGATAGGCCATCGGGCCAAAGAACAGCCAGACGTTCGCCATGCTGAGCAGCAGGCTCAGCTTTTGCGGCAGCGGCGCGCCCAGAAAGCTGAGCACCCACAGTGCTGCCGCAAAAAAGCCAAAGTATTTCACCCGGACGGGGATGACAAAGAACAGCAGCACCTGTACCTCCGGGTACAGCATGGCAAAGGCCAGCAGCAGCGAAAGGGACAGGCAGTAGGTGCTGGCGGTCACTCCGGTGAGCAGGCAGCCCAGCACCGTGCCCAGCACGCCGGACAGCAGATACACCGTGTAGCGGAAATCGCCCCACTCCCGTTCCAGCGCGGTGCCGATGAACCATGTGAAGTAGATGCCCAGCACCACGCTGAGGATGCTGCCGCCGGAAAAGGGGATGAATATAAAGCTGATCACCCGCCAGACCTGCCCTTGCAGCAGCAGGCTGCGGCTGAGCCCCAGCCAGAAGGAAATGGTGCGGTCAACAAACAGCTCGATGGCCAGCACTAAGATCTGCCCCGCCACCAGAATATTGGTCAGGTTCGGGATGCCGTAGCGGCCATACTTGCGCTCCAGCTTATTCAGCCAGTTGTTCATGTGTTTCGCCTCCGTTGCGGGATGCCCCGCCAGTTTCATGTTACCCCTATTTTACCATGACAGGCCCCCGCATTCAAGAAAATCCACGCGGAAGGCGTTGAAACTGTGCTTTCTTTCCCGGCAGACAGGCTGCAAGCGCAGTTTTTTCAAACCGCAGCCGCCGGGGTGTGGAAAAAGCGGGAAAAGCACAGCATTCATGCGGGTTTTAAGTCCCAAAACGACAACCGAAAATTGTATGGACTATCCGTTCTGGAATGAACTTTTCACTTTTTCCACCGGGTTTTCCACCGTTTTTGTGAAAAAGAAGCGCAGTTTCCAACGATGTTTTCCACATTTTCCACATAGTTTTCCACATCCAGTGGAGGAAAGCCCTATACAAGCCGTAATGGATGCCGCCGCATTCTGGAAATTTGTGGGCTAAAATGTGGGCAATCTGCCTTTTATAAAAAAGAAAGTCGAAGGTTTTTCTTTTGTTTTTACAGTTTACTCCGGCTTACGGTTTTGCTTTTCTCCAATCTGGAATTTTGCCCCGGGCAGTTTTCCACAAACCGCCGGGGAGAAAAGCCCGGTGTGGAAAACGGACACAAACGGTGGTTTTCCACACTGTTTTTATCCCGGCTGAACCCTCTCAGTCGCCTGCGGCGACAGCTCCCCCGAAGGGGGAGCTTTTTTGCGATAACTGAAACGTATCGGATGAATGCTAAAAGCTTCCGGCAGTGCTATAAGCTCCCCCTTCGGGGGAGCAGACTGAGAGGGTTGGATGCAAAAATAAGCCCTCTCGGGCAGACAAAGTGCCTGAGAGGGCTTATAAAACCATATTTTACGCCTTAGCAGCGGCGCGTACTAGGGTATGCAGCGGCGCAGGGGTCAGCTTTTCGCTTTCTCTAAGTGGACATACACCGCAACGTAGGTCTTGTCATCCATAACACGGGTAACAATATCATACTCATCGATCCGGTACAACTGCTGTTCATCAATAAAGTAAACAGGTCCGTACTGCGTCAGATTTTCCAGGGTCAGCTTAACTGCCTCAACGGTACTTTCGCCCGAAACATTCAATGCTATCGGGTCTGAGAGGATCATCCAATACCAGCTCTCCCCAAATCCGTACCCGTTCGCCTCATGATCCCGGCCGTCTCTGGCTTTGAACTTCCCGTCCTCGCTGATTTTCGCCAGAGCAGTCCTCATCTCCGAGTGTTTGACGTCAACTTTTTGTACCGGTTTGCCCGGCCGCTTGCTGTTGATTTGCTCTACAAACCAATCTTCGTATACCTTGCCAATGGCAGACTGAGGTTGTTCTGCTGCGCCGCAGGCGGTGAACAATGCCAAGGCCAGCACCGCGGCCAGTAAAAGTGCTACAAAGCGTCTTGTCTTTTTCATGATACATCTCCGGTAACAAAAATACAGGTTCTATCCAACGTACTGGAACTCAAACGACCTCTTTTATTATTTTACATCATCACATCTGTGGTGTGTCAATTGACAGAGCATATAAAATATCGCCGTCCTTTTGGGCAAATGCGCCAAAGGGTTGGATGCAAAAAATGCCGGGCGGTCCGCAGACCGTCCGGCATTGCTTTTTTCTTTACATCATATTGCGGAACACCAGCTGTGCGATCTGGAAATAGAGGATCAGGCTGCAGGCGTCCACGATGGTGGTGATGAAGGGGGTAGCCATAATGGCGGGGTCGGCACCCAGCTTTTTGGCGGCAAGCGGCAGCATACCGCCCACCAGCTTTGCCAGAATGACGCTGAAGAACAGCGACACGCTGACCACGATGGCGTAGCCCATCACGTTGGCGTACTGACCGGGGAAGAGGAAGGTATACATCAGGTAGATGCGCAGGCCATTCACGATGCCCAGCACTGCGCCCACGATGGCAGACACCCGCAGCTCCTTGGCCAGCACCCGCATAAAGTCGGCGGGTTCTACCTCGCCCAGTGCCAGACCGCGCACCATCAGGGTGCTGATCTGGTTGCCGCAGTTACCGGCGGTATCCATCAGCATGGGCATGAAGGAGACCAGCAGCGGCAGGCTGACAAAGGCTTCCTCGTAGTGGGTGGTGACCATACCGGTAAAGGTAGCGGACAGCATCAAAATCAGCAGCCAGGGGATGCGCTGCTTGGCGTGGGTCCACACACTGGTGCCAAAGTAGGTGGTGGCGTCGTCATCCGGGAGAATGGCGGCCATCTTCTGCATATCCTCGGTGCTCTCGTCGGTCAGAACGTCAATAGCATCATCGATGGTGATGATACCCACGAACATCCCCTCGTTGTCCAGAACGGGCATGGCGGTAAAGTCGTAGCGCTGCATCTCACGCGCCACAAACTCCTGATCGTCGGTGACCTTCACGGTGACCAGATTGTCCTCCATGATCTCCGTGATGGGGGTCTTGGGGTCTGCCAACAGCAGATTGCGGGCCGAGACAACGCCCTGCAGCCGGTTGCTCTCCACCACATAGCAGGTGTAGACGGTCTCGGCGTTCTCGCCCTGCTTGCGGATGGCGGCAAAGGCCTGTTCCACCGTCATATCCATGCGCAGACGCACATATTCCGGGGTCATCAGGCTGCCGGCAGAGCTTTCCGGGTAGTTCAGCAGCTTGTTCAGGCTCTCGCGGGTCTCCCGGGAGGATTTTTCCAGCACCCGCTTGACCACACCCGCGGGCATATCTTCCAGCAGGTCGGCGGCATCGTCCAGACTCATTTCCTCGATGGCGCTCACCAGCTCCACGTCCGAGAAGGCGTTCACCAGATCGTCCCGGGCTTCGTCGGACATATAGGCAAAGGCTTCGGTGGCAACTTCCTTTTTCAGCAGACGGAACACCACCAGACGGTTGTTCTCGTCCAGCTCCTCCAGCAGCTCGGCAAGGTCGGCGGGCTGTTCTTCCTCGGTCACCTCGCGCAGCTTGACGTACTGCTTTTTGATCAGCAGCTTCAGCAGACGGCTCTTGGTCAGCATCTCGGGGTTTGCCTTGACCTCTTCGTCATTGGCTTCCTCCCGCTCTGCCTCCCGCATATCCTGCTTCAGGTCCTCGGTGGCTTCCTCGTTCAGATCCTCCGCCAGTTTCTGACGCACCTCGGCGGGGATATCGGCAGGCAGTTCCTGCACCGGCAGGTTCTGTTCCGTGTTGGTTTCCAGCTTCTTTTCTTCCATATCCATGGGCTGCCTCCTCTGGGCACTATACGGCACGGAGAGCTTTCTCCGCGCCGGAGGATGCAGCAGGTCGGGAAACAAAAAACGCGCCGCCCGGTGCCGGAATGCCGCAAATGCAGCCGTTTCCGCGCACGCAAAGCCGCGCCTTTCCTATGCCGGGGGCTTTTTAAGCCGCCGGATGCAAAAAGGCGAACGCAGTACTTTTTGTTGTCCGATCTACCGCATCGGTGGATCTACTTCGACTATGATCAGGGTCCATTGTCCTGCGTTCACCTCCCAATTTTCGTAAATTCCGCAGCCGCAGCACCCGCGCCGGGCGCTGCATTGGCTATATCCTTTTTTATTATAGCGCCGCAAAAAAATGGGGTCAACCCTAAAGCGAAGTTTTGCAAAGATTTTTAAGGCGTCTTACAGAAACAAAACACCCTTCTCCGTGTTGCGGCGCACAGAGAAGGGTGTTTTGCTTGGATATTGCCTTGGTGTGAGGAGGAATCATGTTACTTGGGAAGTGGTTGCGGCCCCGCTTCCCATGGCAAAAGTATAACAGCTTTCACAATTCATTTCGTTAAGAAGCTATGAAGAAACTGTAAAAAGGAAGCGGAAAATTCTGGAAGATTTTGTGATAAAAAATTTTCTTGACAATATTTGTTTTATCCTATATTATAATAGTAGGATACCACCAAACGGAAAGGATGCTGAAAATGTCTGCTTTTGAAGTAAATTTTTATTATAAAGCAGACGGCAGCTGCCCGGTTCGTGATTTTCTGGATACACTGGACGACAAAATGCTGGCAAAGCTTTTAGGCACGATTTCCCTATTGGAAACCAATGGCACACAACTGCGGGAGCCTTATTCCAAATCATTGGGAGATGGCATTTTTGAATTGCGTGCCAAGCAAAGCAGCAACATAACGCGCATTTTATATTTCTTCGTAGTCGGGCATCAAATCATCCTGACAAACGGCTTTGTCAAAAAGACGCAGAAAACACCGCCGGAGGAAATTGCACTGGCGCAAAAATATCGTGCGGACTATTTTTATCGAAAGGAGAGTTCCTCATGAGTGATTTTCGGAATTATTTGAATGAACAATTACAGCGGCCTTCTTTTAAGGCCGAATGGGATGCTCTTCAGCCGGAGCTTACCATTGCGCAAGCTATGATCGATGCCCGGAAGGAAAGCGGTCTGACCCAGAAACAGCTTTCGGAGCGCACCGGCATTGCACAGGCTGATATCAGCAAACTAGAACGGGGAAATGCAAACCCTTCTCTGCGCACCTTGCAGCGCCTTGCCGCAGGGATGGGGATGAATGTCAAAATTGAATTTGTGACGAACAAATAACTTTTTTTCGTCAATATATAAGCCCGGAGCGTCCGCAGACGTTCCGGGCTTATAGTTTCATTTACACAAAAATACGCCCCGGTCACCTTGCGGTGAGCGGGGCGCTAAAAACTGATGCAGTTTTTTCACTGGGACAAGATCCCTGCAAAGCAGGTCTTATGCCGCAGGCGGAGCAAGGTATCTGCACGCAGACCTTATGCTCCTGACACACGCGGGGTGTGCTCTCAAGGGCCCTCGCGGGCGCTTTGGTATCTCAAGCCCCTGCGCAAAAGGAGGGGAATGAAATCAGGTTTTTCGACCGTTCTGTCAGGTACAGGGCAAAACGTTCAGCCTGTTCTGGCACGGCAAAGGCAAATTCCACAGTTCCGCACCGCTGCATTGCGCAGTAACCGCCGATGCGGGGCTGCCGCTCTTCACACGGGAAAGAGCAGGGGCCGCTGGTTCATTTGGTGTCTCTGCCGCTGCTTTGAAACAGCTTACTTGTACAGCTCGACCAGACGGGTCAGGTGCTCGTAGCGGTCGTTTGCAACCTCCTGGTTGCGAGCGAACAGCTCCTTAGCACGCTCGGGGAAGGCGCGGGTCAGACGGCTGTAACGGGTCTCGTTTGCCAGCAGAGCCTGATACTTCTCGTTGTCCACAGCCTTGGAGGTCAGGGTGAAGGGGTTCTTGCCCTGTGCCTTGTTGGCGGGGTTGAAGGTGAACAGGTTCCAGTAGCCAGCCTCGACTGCCTTCTTCATCTCGTTCTGGCAGTTGGTCATGCCGCCCTTGACACCGTGCAGCTCGCAGGGAGCGTAGCCGATGATCAGAGAGGGGCCGGGGTAAGCCTCAGCCTCGGCAATAGCCTTAACAGCCTGGTTCATGTTAGCGCCCAGAGCGATCTGAGCAACATAGATGTAGCCGTAGGTCATTGCGATCTCGGACAGGCTCTTCTTGCTGATCTCCTTACCTGCAGCAGCGAACTGGCAGACCTCGCCGATGTTGGAGGCCTTGGAAGCCTGTCCACCGGTGTTGGAGTACATCTCAGTATCGAAGACCATCACGTTGACATCCTCGCCGGAAGCCAGAACGTGATCCAGACCGCCGAAGCCGATGTCGTATGCCCAGCCGTCGCCGCCGAAGATCCAGACGGACTTCTTGGCGATGTACTGCTTGCTCTTCAGGATCTCTGCAGACTTCTCGCAGCCGGCAGCAGCAGCCTTCTCCAGCTCAGCGATCAGGGCCTTTGCGGGCTCGTCGTTGGCCTTGGTGTTGTTCTTGGTTGCGATGAACTGCTCGTAAGCAGCCTTCAGCTCAGCAGAAGCCTTGTCGGAACCAGCAACCTCTGCGATCTCCTTGATCAGGTTCTCGCGGATGGTCTTCTGGCCGATGTACAGGCCCAGACCATGCTCTGCGTTATCCTCGAACAGGGAGTTGCACCATGCAGGACCATGGCCGCTGTCCTTGTTGACGGTGTACGGAGAGATGGAAGCGGTGCCGCCCCAGATAGAGGAGCAGCCGGTAGCGTTGGAGATGTACATCTTCTCGCCGAACAGCTGAGTGATCAGGCGAGCGTAAGAGGTCTCGGCACAGCCTGCGCAGGAGCCAGAGAACTCCAGCAGGGGCTGGTTGAACTGAGAGCCCATGACGGTGTCGTCGGCCATCTTGGTAGCCTTCTTGGAGATGTTGGCCACGCAGTAGTCAAAGACTGCCTGCTGATCGGCCTGGCTGTCCTGAGGAACCATGGTGATAGCCTTGGTGGGGCAGACGGTGACGCACTCGCCGCAGCCCATGCAGTCCAGAGGAGAAACAGCCATAACAAACTTGTACTCGGGGGTCAGCTTGTTATCGCGGCTCTTGGTCTGGGCAGGAGCAGCTGCCAGCTCGTCAGCAGTCAGCAGGAAGGGACGGATGGTTGCATGAGAGCACACGAATGCGCACTGGTTGCAGCCAACGCACTTTGCAGCATCCCACTCGGGGACGTTGACAGCGGTGCCGCGCTTCTCGTATGCAGAAGCGCCCTGCTCCCACTCGCCGTTTGCATTTGCCACGAAGGAGGAGACAGGCAGGCTGTCGCCGTCCATACGGGCAATGGGCTCCATGACGTCGCGGATCTGCTTGACCAGTTCCGGACGGCCAGCCAGAGCCTTGGGTGCGGGATCAGCCTCGGGGTTGGACCAGGATGCGGGCACGTCTACCTTGTGGATAGCGTCAACGCCTGCGTCAATGGCCTTCCAGTTCATCTCAACGACGTCCTGGCCCTTCTTGCCGTAGCTCTTCTGAGCGGCCTGCTTCATGAAGTTGATGGCGTCATCGATAGGCATGACGTCAGCCAGCTTGAAGAATGCAGACTGCAGGATGGTGTTGGTGCGCTTGCCCATGCCGATCTCGATAGCCTTATCGATAGCATTGATGGTATACAGCTGGATGTTGTTGTCAGCGATATACTTCTTTGCCTCGGCGTTCAGGTGCTGGCCCAGCTCCTCATCGGACCACTGGCAGTTGATCATGAACACGCCGCCGGGCTTGACATCCTGGACCATCTTCATGCCCATGTGGATGTAAGCGGGGTTGTGGCAGGCCACGAAGTCAGCCTGGTTGATGTAGTAGGGGCTGCGGATGGGCTTGTCGCCGAAACGCAGGTGGCTGATGGTCACGCCGCCGGTCTTCTTGGAGTCATACTGGAAGTATGCCTGAACATACTTGTCGGTATGGTCGCCAATGATCTTGACGGAGTTCTTGTTTGCGCCGACGGTGCCGTCGCCGCCCAGACCCCAGAACTTGCACTCCTTGGTGCCAGCAGCTGCGGTGATGGGAGCGGGCTTGACCTCGGGCAGGGACAGGAAGGTGACGTCATCGGTGATACCCAGAGTGAAACGCTCCTTCGGCTGATCCTTCTCCAGCTCCTTGTACAGAGCGAAGATGGAGGACGGGGGAGTGTCCTTGCTGCCCAGACCGTAGCGGCCGCCGGTCAGAACGATATCGTTCAGGCCAGCCTCACGCAGGGTAGCGGCAACATCCAGATACAGGGGCTCGCCCAGAGAGCCGGGCTCCTTGGTGCGGTCCAGCACAGCCACCTTCTTGGCGGTCTTGGGCAGGACCTTCAGCAGAGCGGAGGACACCCAGGGACGGTACAGGCGGACCTTGATGATACCGACCTTCTCGCCCTTGGCGTTCAGGTAGTCGATGACCTCGTCAGCAACGTCGCAGATGGAACCCATAGCAACGATCACGCGGTCAGCATCGGCTGCGCCGTAGTAGTTGAACAGATCGTAGTTGGTGCCCAGCTTTGCGTTGATCTTAGCCATGTACTTCTCAACAACAGCCGGCAGAGCGTTGTAAACGCTGTTGCAGGCCTCGCGGTGCTGGAAGAACACGTCGCCGTTCTCGTGGGAACCGCGCATCTTGGGGCTTTCGGGGTTCAGAGCCTTCTTGCGGAACTCCTCAACAGCCTCCATGTTGCACATTTCCTTCAGATCAGCGTAGTCCCACTTCTCGATCTTCTGGTACTCGTGAGAGGTACGGAAGCCATCGAAGAAGTTCAGGAAGGGAACCTTGCCCTCGATGGCGCACAGATGTGCGACAGGGGACAGATCCATAACTTCCTGCACGCTGCTCTCGACCAGCATTGCAAAGCCGGTCTGGCGGCATGCCATAACGTCGCTGTGATCACCGAAGATGTTCAGGGACTGGGTAGCAACGGTACGTGCAGAAACATCGAACACGCAGGGCAGCTGCTCAGCAGCGATCTTGTACATGTTGGGGATCATCAGCAGCAGGCCCTGAGAAGCGGTGAAGGTGGTGGTAACAGCACCTGCACCCAGAGAGCCGTGGACAGCACCAGCGGCGCCGGCCTCGGACTCCATCTCAACGACCTTGACCTGGTTGCCGAAGATGTTCTTCTGGCCGGCTGCAGACCACTGGTCCACAGAGTCAGCCATCGGAGAAGACGGGGTAATGGGGTAGATGGCAGCCACGTCCGTGTAGGCGTATGCTACATGAGCGGCAGCGGTATTGCCATCCATGGTTTGCTTTGCTCTAGGCATTTTTCTTCCTCCATTGTTCAGAATTTGGTACCTTTTGCGCGGGGCAATCGCGCCCCGCTGGGGCCGGAGAACCCCAAAAGGCACTATTGCTCATATATTATATTAGCAAATTCCGCCCTCAAAGTAAATGCATACCCACTGGCAAAACGCAACAAAATTTCAAGAAATTTTTTGGTGCTTTTTTACGCTTGTGTTTTTTGTTGCATCTAACCTGACAGATTATTAAGAATCCGGCTTTTTTGCTGTATTTTTCTTAATTTATCCTCAATTTTGAATTGACAACCGGCGCTTTGTTGCCGTAAACTTGAACCAGCATCATTATCATCTGGAAAGGACGCAAATACGATGGACGCTGCACATTTTGAAAAGATGCTCACAAGTGAGGTGCTGTTCGAGGGCCGGGTGGTCACCCTGACCAAAGATACCGCCCTTTTGGAAAATGGAAAGACCGCCACCCGCGAGGTGGTCCACCACCACGGCGGGGCCTGCATCGTGCCCTACTTTGAGGACGGCACCATCTGCATGGTGCGCCAGTTCCGCTACGCCATGCAGCAGGAGCTGTGGGAGCTGCCCGCCGGCAAGCTGGAAAAGGGTGAGGACCCCTTTGAAGCCGCCAAGCGGGAGCTGGGCGAGGAGTGCGGCCTGACCGCGGACAATTATATCTCTCTGGGCCAGTTTTTCCCCACCGTGGGCTATGACACCGAAGTGATCTATACATGGGTCGCCACCGGCCTGCACAAGACCCAGATGCATCTGGATGCCGATGAATTCCTGACCCCTGACCGTGTGCCGCTGGATAAAGCCTATGAGATGGTCATGAGCGGCGAGATCCGGGACGGCAAGACCATTGCCGGTATCCTGAAGCTCAAGGCCCTGATCGCTGAGGGCAAGCTGTGAACATCCTGTACGAAGATGCCGCCCTTGTGGTGCTGGACAAGCCCGCCGGACTTTCCAGCGAAGAGGGCATGCCCGCAGCCCTGCGGCAGCTGTGGGGCCAGCCGGATGCCTTTGTGGGCGTGGTGCACCGGCTGGACACGGGTGTGTCCGGCCTGATGGTGTTTGCCAGAACGCCCGGGGCTGCGGCCGTACTCAGCCGTCAGATCACCCAGAGCCAGAACGCCTACGCTGTGCAGGATGGCAGGGCCGAAGGGGAGCCGGAAGTGCCGCAGTTCATCAAGCAGTACCGTGCCGTCATTGCAGGCGGGCCGGACGAAGTACTGCCCGCCGAAGGCACCCTGCGGGACTGGCTGTTCAAGGACAGCCGCCGGGGCCGGGTGTTCCCGGTCAGCCGCCCCCGCAAGGGCGTGCGGGAAGCCGTGCTGGAATACCGCATCGTGAAAACGGCAGGAGAGATGAGCCTTGCTGCAATCACACTGCACACCGGCCGCACCCATCAGATCCGGGTGCAGTTTGCATCCCGGAAGCATCCGCTGGCCGGAGACGGCAAATACGGAAGCCGCGTAAAAGGCAGCATTGCCCTGCAGAGCTGCGGTCTGCAGTTCGTACACCCGGACACCAGCAGGATCATGAACTTCACGCTGCCGCTGCCGGACACTGCCCCCTGGAATCTGTTCGCGGAATGATGCCGCGCCTTGGTGAAAACGATGGAACAATACAAAACTGATGCTGAGATCTATGCGGTGCTGGAGCGGGAGATCATTGACCTGACCATCCGCCCCGGCTCTTCGCTGAGCGAAAATCCGCTCTGTGCCCGCTTTGGCGCACCGCGCACCCTGATCCGGGTGGTGCTGCAGAAGCTGCAGGAAAACGGGCTGGTAAAGATCGTGCCTTACAAGGGCACCACCGTTACCCGGCTGAACCGGCGCATCGTGGACGAACTGATCT
>ENA-OVGJ01000967-OVGJ01000967.1-human-gut-metagenome-genome-assembly--contig:-NODE-967-length-11500-cov-11.774225_pt1 | contig 11500 bp, 10 predicted proteins | sample MGYA00237772_ERZ505423 | MGnify/ENA primary metagenome ERZ505423 (study PRJEB26158, sample SAMN06016386) | human gut metagenome | biome: human gut; feature: ankylosing spondylitis patient; material...
TTTGCTTATTTTAACACAAAAAAGCTCTCAAAAATTTGGTGATGTCTTAGGAATCATGGTAAACCTTTCTGTGTGCTGGCTTGTACTGGTAGAGAATCAGGAAACGCTGACTATATGCCATTTACATTGGACTGGAAGCCTCTTCCTGAATATACAAAAAATGGCGATTTATATGAAATTCCAAAACCTAAAGAATTGGATAAAATGATTAATATTGCAACAAAATTAGCAGATGGGCTAGATCTTGTTAGAGTAGATTTATATGATACTGGTACTAAAATTTATTTTGGAGAAATGACCTTAACTCCTGCTGGTGCTATCTTCCACAATTGGTCACAGAAGGCTTTAGACGATATGGGGGCTTTCTATTATAAGACAATGAAAAAATGAAAATACTAAAATGTATTGCCTGGGTAATAGGTATCAATAAATACATGTATTATCCTGATTTACATGCAGCTGTTAATGATGCAACTGAATTTGCTGATAAGTTAGAACTATTGGGTTATTCTGTTGTGAGAAGTATTGACGATGGGCATAATCAAGAGGGGGCATATAAACATGTTTTGGAAAAGCAACAGATATTTCTTGATAAGATTTTAAAAGATAAAGTTGATGTGGCTCTAGTGTATTTTGCTGGTCATGGATTAATGATTAATAAAGAGGATTGCTTGATTCTCAGCGATACTGATTCCTGCAATGACGGTATTGTAAAAGCAAGAGGAAACTCCATAAATCTTAATGTACTTTGCAAAGATATGAATGCAAATGGTGATCAAATGAATTTGCTAATTATGGATGCTTGCAGGGTCAAAGCAGAAAATGACAGAGGTTGGGCTGGTAATGACGGATTCGGTAGTTATACAAAACTTCCTTTCCAGTCTTTCTTTGCATTTTCTACATCGCCAGAAACTAGTGCCAGTGACGGTAGTATACATAGTCCTTATACTCAATTACTTTTGGATAAGGTGATGGAAAAGGACTTACCTATAGAGTCTTTATTTAAGTCGATAAGATATGAACTGAGAAAAACAGGAAGAAAGCAAATAGGACAAGAACTAACTAGTCTTGTTTATCCATATAGTTTCAACTATGGTCAATTAGAGGATGGTGCTTCTTTAAACTATTCAGAGTATGCGCTAGCTGATGCAAATTATCTTTCTACTAATGGAGCTTTTTTTAAGTGCTTGGAATTGTTTAAATCGTATAATTATTATAAGCAAATTGATGCCATTGATATGTTTCATCAGGAATTCAAACAGATGTCAGAAGATGATAAGTTTGTAATTGGTAGGAATATATTGCAAGCTGCAGTTGGGGGATGTTGGAAATGTGAAGAGGAACTGACTTATAGCAAGTTGAAACTTTATAATAATAAAGGTAATAATGCTGTGCTTGATGGTATTTTATATGAGATGTATTTTAACTCTTATAATGAATTTAGAAATCAAAAGGTTAAGGGTATTGGATTTTTGTCTCAAATAGATAAACTCTCTCTCTTTGATGAATTTGAAAACTCTTTTAAAAATATAAGAAAAGTACTCTCAAAGTATCGTGAAACTTTAGAGTATTTGCCAGGAGATAAAGAGCAATATACTGTTAAGGTAAACTTAGAATCGCAAGGCAAAACAGATTTTGATGATACGGTTTGGGAAATTGATAATATCTCCTATAAGAATGTGAATATATTAAATAAATTACATATATCTCATGACACCAAAAAAGGAGATTTACGTCAAAAATTGTGTGATTATCTAGCGATTCCTAGTTCTAAATTAAAGGTTGACGGTCTCAATGGAGTGGAAGATACTGATATTCTTTGCCCCAAGAATGATATAGAATTACTTTTAGCAACTATTTAGAATTATGAAGAAATTGTGTGTTGTTGATGTTATGGGTGCTTTATACAGGCAGCGCATATACCAGATGTTGGATAGTCAATATGATTGCATTTGGTTATTTGGTAAACCTGAAGCTGGTATTAAATCAATGGATTTATCATTGCTTAAAGAAGTACATGATGCAGATATAAAAAAAGTTTTTAAGAGTATTTATGTACAAAACGGTTTGCTAAAATATCTGTTTGATAGAAAGATATCTACTTTTCTTATGAATGGGGAACCTTTTGGCTTGACAAGCTGGCTAGTACTTTTCCTCTCAAAGCTATTGCCAAGTAAGAAAGTATATTTGTGGTCGCATGGCTGGTATGGTAGAGAAGGCTTCGTTAAAAAACTGATGAAGAAGGTTTATTTTGGCTTAGCAGATGGTACTTTTCTTTATGGTAACTATGCAAAAGAATTGATGATAAAAGAAGGGTTTGATGCAAATAAACTTTTTGTAATACATAATTCTTTGAATTATGAGCAGCAACTTGAGTTTAGAAATGAATTATCTCCTTCAAACATTTATTATGAGCATTTTGGAAACAATCATCCTATTCTCCTTTTTGTAGGTAGATTGACGAAGGTTAAGAGAATAGATTTGCTGTTTGAAAGCTTGTCTTTATTAAAGCGTCAAAATAAAGAATTCAATGCAGTTTTGATTGGCTCTGGTACTGAGGAGGGATATTTGAAAAGGCTTTCTTTGAAATTGGGAATAGCTGATTCTGTGTGGTTTTATGGTGCTTGCTACGATGAGAAAACAAATGCAGAGTTGATTTATAATGCAGATTTGTGTGTCTCACCAGGAAATGTAGGATTGACAGCAATACATACTTTGATGTTTGGAACACCTGTTGTTACTCACAACGATTTCACAATGCAAATGCCGGAATTTGAGTCGATAAAAGACCAGGTAACAGGAGCATTTTTTGAATATAATAATGCTCAAAGTTTAGCTGAGTGTATTGATAAATGGTTTGAATGTAATTCGGCAAAAAGGGATGTTGTAAGAAAAGAATGTTTCGAGGAAATTGATAATCAATGGAATCCAAATTTTCAGATGAATGTATTAAAACAGTATTTAAAATAATCTAAATGAAGAAAGAAATGTTTCATGTAATTAGACAGACTCTAAGAAGTGCTTACCTTTCCATGATGGGTACTTTTGCAAAACCTGCAGTTGGTATTCATATTATCAGTGGTCATAGAATTGAGGATGAGCTGGAACCGGAAACTTTTAGAAAGTTATTGAGTAAACTTTCAAAGTATGTGAAGTTCATTCGCATAGAAGAAGCCATCACTATGATTGTAAATAAGGTTGAACCAAAGGAACCTTTGGTTGCCTTTGCCTATGATGATGGGTTTATGGAGTGTTATGATGTCTTCGCGCCTGTATTAGAAGAATTTGGTGTCAATGCAATTTTCTTTGTCAATCCAAATTATGTCGAGGGAGATGATGAGTATATTGATAATTTCAATAAAAATATTGTTTTAACGCCTGGAAGAAGACCTATGCGATGGGAGCAAATAAAAGAATTGTCGGATAGAGGTTTTCTGATAGGTGCACATACAATGGATCATTATATGATTAATTCTGATGACACGGAAATTCTTGAATATCAAATAAACACTTGTAAAGGCATCATAGAAAAGCATACAGGTAAACCTTGTGATTATTTTGCTTTTCCATATGGAAAATTGACTCATGCTAACAATAAATCGATAGATATAGCTTGTCAGCATTATAAGTATGTATTTTCTCAGTCTGATTACAAACGATATTTCTCTTTTAATAATCGTGTCATCAATAGAAGACATTATGAAGTATTCTGGCCAATAAGCCATGTAAAATACTTCTTGTCTTGCACGAAGAAATGGTAAAAAGTATAATAGTTCGTGTTTATGAAAAAAATACTTTTTCAGATTAACGTAACAGCTAATTGGGGCGCTAATGGTCGTATCGCAGAGGAAATAGGTAGAAGGGCAATGGCTAACGGATGGGAGAGTTATATTGCCTATGGTAGATATATGAATCCATCTGATAGCAAACTTATAAAGATAGGTACCCAATGGGATGTGTATGCCCATTATGCTCAACAGAGAATTTTTGATAATGAAGGGCTGTGTTCTCAGAAAGCAACACGTACTTTGATTAAAAAAATCAAGGAAATAAAGCCTGATGTTGTACAGTTGCATGATATTCATGATCATTATCTCAATTACCGTTTGCTCTTTGAATATTTGAATTCTACTGGTATTCCCATAGTTTGGACGTTTCATGATTGTTGGGCAATTACAGGACACTGTTTCCATTTTGTTACTAAAAATTGTAATCGATGGAAAACTGGATGTTATGACTGTCCTCTAAAACATAGTTATCCTAATACATTGTTTGATGCTTCACGTAAGAATTGGAACCTCAAGAAAATGTTATTCAAAGGGTGTAATAATCTTACGATTGTAGCTTGTTCTGATTGGATTGCTCAATTCGTTGGTGAGTCTTTCTTGAAAGATAAAAAATTGAAGGTCATTAAGAATGGAATCAATCTTAGTATATTTCAACCAAGAATTGAAGAACAGTCTAATGGCAAGTTTAAAGTACTTGCTGTTTCAAATGTGTGGCATGTAAATAAAGGATATGATGATCTTTTCAAACTCAGAACTATATTGCCAGAAGAGTATGAACTTATTGTTGTTGGCGTTTCGGCAAGCCAACAGAAGAAGTTACCTCTAGGAATTCGTGGAATAAGGAGAACTCAAAATGTTGATGAGTTGGTGAAATTGTATTCTTCTGCCAATGCATTAATAAACCCAACTTATGCAGATACTTTCCCTACAATAAACCTTGAAGCTTTGGCTTGTGGAACTCCTGTGGTAACTTATCGTACTGGAGGTAGTCCTGAGGCTATTGATACTAATACTGGTATTGTAGTAGAACAGGGAGATGTTGCAGCTATGGCTTCTGCTGTAGTAACCATCTGTAACAAGGGACAGAAGGCGTTTTCTTCTGTCTGTAGGCAGCGTGCTATCCAATATTTTAATAAGGATGAGCGCTTTGAAGATTATATTAAATTATACGATGAATTAATGTTAAAATAGTCACCTTTATGAAAATCTCTATCATTACCGCTACGTATAATAGCGGGAAGACAGTGGGGGACACGCTGAAAAGTGTGCTCGCCCAAACCTATCACGACTATGAATTGCTGGTTGTGGATGGGGCTTCGAAAGATAATACCCTGGAGGTGGTAAAGAAGATGGAACCTCTGTTTGAGGGGAGAATGAGATATATCAGCGAACCCGATAAGGGAATCTATGATGCCATGAACAAGGGCATCAGGATGGCCACGGGGGAGGTAATCGGTATTCTTAACTCGGACGACTTCTATACTTCGGATGATGCTTTGGCTTGCATCGCATGGGTGCTGGAGAATGAAAAGGTGGATGCCGTATATGGCGACATACACTATGTGAACGATGAGGACTTGAAGAAATGCGTAAGATACTATAGCTCCAAGCCTTTCAGAAGGTGGATGATGAGATTGGGCTTTATGCCTGCGCATCCTTCGTTCTATTGTCGTAAAGAGGTATATGCGAAATATGGTGCCTTTGATGCTGAAAACTATCGGGTGGCTGCCGACTTTGAAAACTTACTTAGACTTATCTTTGTAAACAAAATCAAAACGCATTATATCTCTAAAGACTTTGTTACCATGCGTACAGGCGGAGCTTCCAGTTCTGGATTGGAGAGCCATAAGCTCATCATGCGTGACCACCTGAAAGCGCTTAAAAAGAACGGAGTGTATTCTAACTTCTTCCTGCTGGGATTACGCTATCTATATAAAATAGGTGAAATATTAAAAAGTAAATGCTAAAAAATAATAGTATAGATATATGATTCAGCCAATTCATTTTTATTTGCTGGGTGCCTTTATTGTGGCGATGATCATCGCCAATATCGTGTTGCCTAACATTCTGCTCATCTCTCATAAGAAGAGATTGTTTGATATGCCTAATAAGAGAAAGGTGCATCATGCTCCGATACCAAGGCTGGGCGGACTTTCGTTCTTCCCGGTGATGCTGATTACCATGGGCGGTCTGGTGCTGATATATCATCTGATGGGACAGAGCAGCGGGTCGATGCACGGGGAGGTGCCTTATGAATACCTCGCCCTGCTGGTGGGTAGCATGATGCTCTTTCTGGTGGGCCTTGCCGATGATCTCATCGGAGTGGGGTATAAGAAGAAGTTTCTGGTGCAGATATTGGCGGCAAGCCTGCTCGTGGCTTCGGGCGTATGGATCAAGTCGCTCGACGGACTCTTCGGGGTGTATCAGGTTTCACCTTGGTTCGGCATGCCGTTTACCGTGCTCATCGTGGTGTATGTTACCAATGCCATCAATCTGATTGACGGCATCGACGGTCTGGCTTCGGGGCTCTGTGCCATCTCGCTGGTGGCTCTGGCGGGGCTGCATATCTGGCTGGGACTGTACTCCTATGCCCTGCTGTGTATCTCGGCACTGGGTGTGATCATCCCGTTCTGGTATTATAATGTGTTTGGAAACGAGATGAGGGGCAGGAAGCTCTTCATGGGCGATTCGGGTTCGCTCTCTCTGGGATATATCATCAGCTTCCTGATGATTCACCTGAGTACGGTGGATGTGCATCCCCGTGCCGTGAGCGACTATAACATGGTACTGGCGTTTACTACCATGCTAGTGCCGCTGCTCGACGTGGTGAGAGTGGTGGGTCACCGGCTGAGAAACAAGAAGAACCCGTTTTTGCCGGACAAGAACCATATCCACCATAAGCTGCTGAGGTGCGGACTGAGGGTGAGACAGGTGATGGTAAGCATCTGTCTGCTCTCGCTGATGTTTATCCTGATCAACGTGGCGCTGATAGGGGATATCAACATCACGTATATCCTGGGCATAGACATCGTGGTATGGATTGTGTTCCACCTTATCCTGGATGTCATCCTGCACACCAGGAGGTCGAAACTGGAAATATAATTCTCTAAATATAAATACCAAGATATTCCCGGCTTGGAGATTCTATGGAATCTCTGGGCCGGGAATTTTGCGTTTGTGAAGGTGGTGGATGAGGGCGTGGCTGCATGGGGGGAGTGTGATGGCTTTTCGTGTTAAAAACTATGAAATCTTAGGTGTTTTCATATAATAGTTGTACCTTTGCGAAAACTAATTATAAATAATTGAATAAATGAGTAAGTATCGTTTTTCTATATATGACTATCATGCTATCAAGGAGGCTGATATTCTGATAGATGGTATCACCGTGCTGGCAGGACCAAATGGCTGTGGTAAGAGTACTATATCTAGATGGTTGTATTATATGATAGATATTGCTACGGACTTTGACTCCTATCTGGTTAAAGGATATAAAACAGAAATAAATTCATTGTTACAAAATATCAGTCGTGCCATCAGGGAAATGTGGGAACTACATAGAGGCATTAACAATGGACAGAATATTTTGCAATCTGTTGACGATTTAAAACTCGATGATAATTTCTCATTAGGCTCAATAGACGAATACACGGTTAAGCTACATTTGTTTATAGGTGAATTTTCCTCACAACTAGATAAATTCTTGAATGCAGAGAATGTTCAAGAACAACGAAAAGACAGAGTTCTTAATTTCTTGAATCAGAATTTGGATGGTGAGGAAAAGGCTAGGAATGCTCAAACTTTTGCTGAGTTGATAAGCCTACAGGTAGATAAAATGCAGCAAGAGGTATTGTATAAAAGTGAGGATCGCTCCTTGACAGATGTCTTGTCTTTTCTTCATGCATATCTATATGAAGATGAAATGGTTCCCTTTAATATCGCCTTGCAAGAGGAAGGGGTCAACATTATCTCTGATGGGAGAATAGGGTCTCTCTTTAATCTGGACAAAGCGATTTACATAGACACTCCAATGGCTTTCGGCTTGGATGACTTCTTAAAAAATGTATTTTGGCAAAGATTAAGAAAATTGATGCTAGAGGATGGTTGTCATGATAAGCAAAACATACGTTTGCTATATCGCATATCAGAAATCCTAAATGGAAAAATTAATGTTTCTGACAGTTTGTTGGGCAATAAAGAAATGTATTATGAGCGCAAGGATGGCAAGCTGTTGCTTCCTTTGGATAAAATCGCTACTGGTATGAAGTCGTTTGCCTATCTTTTCCAGTTGATAAAGAATGGTCATTTGGATGACAAGACGGTTCTTATGATAGATGAGCCGGAAGTTCATTTGCACCCTCAGTGGATTGTTGTCTTTGCTAGATTATTGATTCTTATCCGTAAGTCGTTGGGCGTAAAAATAGTCTTGGCGAGTCATAATCCTGACTTTGTAGCTGCTATCAAGGCAATAGCCAAGAAGGAACAAATCTTGGATGAAACAAACTTCTATTTAGCTCAGAGTGTGGATGATGATGGGTTTCAATATGCTTTTAAGCCTCTTGGCAGTGACATCGAACCTATCTTTAATTCGTTCAATATAGCATTGGAAAGGATTCAGCAATATGGCGATACAGATCTTTGATAATGAGTGTGTAGAGTCGCACCCCATTTATGAAAAGGCTGGGGCGCTACTAAGTGATGTTTGTAAAAGGGATTATAAAGATAATTTCTTTGACGAGCGAATCGAATGTTTGGACATGGATACTTATGAGGTTATGATTTGTGGTGGGCAAAAGCAAGCTACAATGGATGCGGTAATAGGCATCGCTGATTACGAAAATAACCATAAGACAAACTGTAAGCTGCTAATGGTTGAGTTGAGGTTGGGGTATAAATCGACTCAAGGACTAGAGGCTGCTAGCTTGAATCGTAAAGTATCGCATACTCTTGAACTGTTGAATCCTGCTGTTTGTCTAGTTTCTGACAAGGCAATATTTGTTTTTGATGGTTTACTGTGTCAACAAGCGATTCATTGGATGTTCTCTAAAAGGTATTCCAATGTTTCAAAAAAGGAGTGGGTGGTGATGAGTCCCAAGATGTTTTGCAAGGCCTATCTCGCTCCAGAAGATTTGCCTTATCAGCCAATCAACGATTTTGTAAAAGGCAAGGCTGACTTTGCAAAGATGTTGGAGAATAAATCTTGGCAACAGATTTATAAAAGTCTTCAATGGTGGGTAAAAGCTTATTATAAGTATTCTTACATCGCAGAAGAGGCAACTCTGATAGCTAGTCTCATCTCGGAAGTATGGGAGAAACTGAAGTCTCATAAGCAGGAAATGACAGATGATGATCTCTTAAGTTTTAGTATTTATGCAGAGGATTATCCAGTTTTTAATTTAGATGAACTTTAATCCTCTCTCTATATATATAAATACAAGATATTCCCGGCTTGGAGATTCTATGGACTCTCTGGGCCGGAATTGTTTTTTTTGTTAAAATCGTAGAAATGCTTGGTTGTTTGGGAGAATTGATGTATATTTGCAATTCATTAGATAGCATTTGGTTATGGCAAGAAAATTATATCCTATAGGAATTCAGACATTTGAACGGATCCGCAAGGAGGATATGTTCTATGTAGATAAGACGGAATATATCTATCGTATGACCCATACGGATGGAACGTATTTCTTCCTGAGTCGCCCACGCCGTTTCGGCAAGTCGCTGCTGGTTTCCACCTTCAAGAGTTATTTCGAAGGCAAGAAGGAACTGTTCAAGGGGCTTGCCATTGAGGAGCTGGAGAAAGAGTGGAATGAATATCCCGTGCTGCACTTCAGCCTTGCTGGAGGCAAACATATTGAGAAGGAACAGCTGGATCAATACCTCTTATATATATTGAAGGAAAATGAGGATAGGTTTGGAGTGGATTATGATTCTCCAGCCCCAAACGTTCGTTTGCTCAACTTGATAAGAACAGTTACTGCAAAGACTGGCAAGCAGGCTGTGGTGCTCATCGATGAATATGATGCTCCGCTGCTGGATGTGGCGCATGAGAAGGAAAAACTCGATGTTTTGCGCAATACGATGCGCAATTTCTACAGTCCCTTGAAAGATTGCGAGCCATTGCTCCGTTTCGTGTTCCTTACGGGTATCACGAAGTTTTCGCAGTTGAGCATTTTCAGCGAGCTGAACAATATCAAGAATGTGAGCATGGACGAGCCTTACGCCGGCATCTGCGGTATCACCAAGGAGGAAATGCTTACACAGATGAGCGATGATATCGACGCTCTTGCCGCGCATCAGGAACTGAGCAGGGAGGAAACCATCGAGGAACTGAAAAATCATTATGATGGTTATCACTTCACTTGGCCATCTCCTGATGTCTTCAATCCTTACAGTCTGCTCAATTGCTTTGCCGATGGCAGAATGGATGATTACTGGTTTGGCTCGGGCACTCCTACTTATCTAATCAACATGATGAGAAAGTATGATTTTTTGCCTGCAGACCTTGGCGAGGCCATAGAGGTGGGCAAGAAGGACTTTGATGCCCCCACAGAAACGATGACCACCATCGTACCTTTGCTCTATCAGAGTGGATATGTCACCATCAAGGGATATGACAAACCGACAAAGTTGTATCAGTTGGCATTGCCTAACCAGGAGATAAGGGTGGGGCTATATGGTAGTCTCTTGCCTCATTATCTGATGGACAAGTCGGCGAAGGCTAACACGACCATCGCCAAGATGTCGGTCTTTGTAAAGAAGGGGGATATGGATGCCGCTTTCTGCCTGCTGAACGACTTCCTGGAGACGGTGCCTTACTGCGACAACACCCACTACGAGGGGCATTGGCAGCAGACGCTCTACATCATGTTTGCCCTGCTTACCAACTATAGCATCCTAGTGGAACCTCATACAGCGAAGGGCAGAATCGATATTATGATGGAGACGAATGATACCATCTACGTGATGGAACTGAAGTTCAACAAGAGTGCCGAGGAGGCTCTCGCCCAGATAGACGCAAAGCACTATGCCGACGCCTTCAAGATGAGTGGCAAGAAGGTGGTGAAGATTGGCTTGAACTTTTCGGTGAAGGACGAGGTGAACAGCCTGGAATGGAAGATTGTATCTTAAGACAGAATTGTATCTTGAAGCAAGACAAGCTGAAAATGCAGAAAATTTCTGTTATAGTCCTGTATATTTCCTGATAGCCTTGATGAAGGTATCGCCATATTTATTGAGCTTGAATTCTCCGATACCACTGATCAGGCTCATGGCATTCTTGGTGGTAGGTTTCATTCTTGCGAGTTCATGAAGGCTCTTGTCGCTGAGTACGATATATGGAGGATAACCCTGTTCGTCGGCAAGGTTCTTGCGTATCTTTCTGAGGTGTTCAAAGAGCCCTTTGTCTTCCACGCCTTTCGAGTCTTCCTGGAAGATGACACGTTCGGCATGCACCTCAGGAATGAGATTTCCCGGCTGGGCGATGGCGCCCTTTCTGTTGCGTACCTTTTTCTGTGGGCGGGTGGCTTTATCGTCTTCTTCGATATAAGCCAGCGAAACATGGTGTTCTCCCTTCAGTACTTTCCAGCCTAAATCGGTAACTTTCATGTAGTTGTGGTTGTTGTAGGCAATCTCGAAAAATCCCATCTGCAGCATCTGTAGCAGATAAGCATTCCAGTCCTTAGATGTTGTATCCCTGCCCACACCGAAGGTTT
>ENA-OVGJ01000971-OVGJ01000971.1-human-gut-metagenome-genome-assembly--contig:-NODE-971-length-11473-cov-3.090997_pt1 | contig 11473 bp, 15 predicted proteins | sample MGYA00237772_ERZ505423 | MGnify/ENA primary metagenome ERZ505423 (study PRJEB26158, sample SAMN06016386) | human gut metagenome | biome: human gut; feature: ankylosing spondylitis patient; material...
CCAGTCATCCTCCTCTTTTTCCTTGAAGCGTACCTCGCCCTCTCTCGTGGCAATGACCATATCCTCATGATGGGACATGATGGCCTGCTCGCCGTCCAGAGCCGGTACGATAATGATGCCGCATTTTCCGTCGAAAAATACTTTATCACTGGCAATGACCTTCAAGCTGAAGGTGTTCATACGCACACCGCCTTTCCTTACTGTGCCATGAGCTTCTTGGCCTTCTCCACTGCCTCGTCAATGGTTCCTACATTGAAGAATGCAGCCTCGGGATACTCATCCATCTCTCCGTCGATGATCGCACGGAATCCGCGGATGGTCTCCTTCACAGGCACATACTTACCGGGTACACCGGTGAAGTTCTCTGCCACATGGAAGGGCTGGGACAGGAAACGCTGAATCTTACGGGCACGGTATACGGTGACCTTATCCTCATCGGACAGCTCTTCCATACCCAGAATGGCGATGATGTCCTGCAGTTCCTTGTACTTCTGCAGCATTGCCTGCACCTGGCGTGCGGTTTCATAATGCTCCTTACCTACCACATCCTCTTCCAGAATACGGGAAGTGGATTCCAGAGGATCCACTGCGGGGTAAATACCCTGCTCCACGATCTTACGGGACAGAACGGTGGTGGCATCCAGATGGGCGAATGTAGTTGCGGGTGCAGGGTCTGTCAGGTCATCCGCAGGCACATAGACAGCCTGTACGGAAGTAACACTACCCTTATTCGTAGAAGCAATACGCTCCTGCAATTCACCGACTTCGGTAGCCAGAGTGGGCTGATATCCTACTGCGGAAGGCATACGGCCTAACAATGCGGATACCTCACTACCTGCCTGTACAAAACGGAAAATGTTATCAATGAACAGCAGCACGTTCTGGTGCTCTTCATCACGGAAGTACTCTGCCATGGTCAGTCCGGTCTCGGCTACACGCATACGTGCTCCGGGGGGCTCGTTCATCTGACCGAAGACTAGCGCAGTCTTCTCCAGAACTCCAGACTCCTTCATCTCACTCCACAGATCATTACCCTCACGGGAACGCTCGCCGACACCGGTGAAAATAGAATATCCACCATGCTCGGTAGCGATATTGTGGATCAGCTCCTGGATCAATACGGTCTTACCTACACCGGCACCACCGAACAATCCGATTTTACCACCTTTCTGGTATGGGCAGAGAAGGTCAACGACCTTGATACCTGTCTCTAACATTTCCTGAGAAGTTGCCTGCTCTTCAAAGGCAGGTGCTTTTCTATGAATAGGCCATGTCTCGACACCCGTTGGTGGATCGATCTCGTCAATAGGATTTCCCAGAACATTGAACATACGTCCAAGCGTATTCTCACCTACAGGAACGCTGATCGGAGCACCTGTAGCGATCGCATCCATTCCACGTACGAGTCCGTCTGTAGATCCCATGGCGATACATCTGACAATATCATCACCCAGATGCTGTGAGACTTCTACTACCAGTTCTTTTCCATCTCTGGTAGGAACTTTGATAGCATCGTTGATCTCAGGCAGGTTGCCTTCTGTGAATTTGATATCCAGAACGGCACCAATAATCTGGGTAATTTTACCTATATTATTTGCCATGCTATAATTTCTCCTTGTTTATTATTCTTTCCTCCTAAAGTGCGCAGATTGCTGCTTATCTAGGAGATTGCTGACGCGCCTGCTATGATCTCAGTTAATTCCTGAGTGATAGCGCCCTGACGCGCTCTGTTATACTTCAGAGTCAAATCGCTGATCATTTCTTCTGCATTACTTGTTGCAGAATCCATCGCCTGCATTCTCGCTCCATTTTCACTGGCTACAGCTTCTACTAATGCTCCATAGAAAAGACTGGTGACATATTTTGGAATGATCATATCCAGTGCTTCTTCTGTGGTTGGCTCATAATTCATAAGAATATTCGAATCTGTATCCTCCGCTACGTCCCCTGCCTCAATCTCAACCGGAAGCAGTTTGATAAGCTTCGGCTCATGGCTGACGGTATTTTTAAAATGCGTGTAAGCAAGATAAATCTCACCAATCTCACCGTCTGAGAATGACTTCAGGATCTTTTTGCAAAGAGCTGCCGCATCCTCATAGGAAGGGGATTCGATCATCGCAGAATCCTCCAGTTCAATATGGTAACCACGCCGCTCTAAGGCTTCACGTCCTTTATTACCAATTGCATAGATCAGAAGATCCTCTTTATTCAGATCACTTCCTGTAATCAGCTTTACAATATTGGAGTTGTAGCCTCCGGCAAGTCCACGGTTCGACGTGATCACAACCACTGCCTTTTTCGCAGAATCCCCGGATTTTAAATATGGATGATTTATGTTTCCGGACTTTGCAAGCATGGAGCTGACAGTCTGATACATATAATTAAAATATGGATTCGTCTGTTCCGCTCTTCCCTTTGCTTTCTGTAACTTTACAGTCGAAACAAGTTTCATGGCTTTGGTGATCTGCTGCGTACTCTGTATGCTGCTTTTTCTTCTTTTAATGTCCTTCATTGAGGCCATAAGAAAAACCTCCCTCCGCCTACTTTAAAAAGTCCGCTTTGCATTCTTCGATTGCTTTTACAAGTTTTGCTTCTGTCTCATCACTGATGACTTTTTCAGTACGGATTGCCTCTGGCACTTCCGGATACTTGGTATCAACATATTCAAATAATGCTTTTTCAAAATCAAGAATCTTCTCAACCGGAATGTCGATCAGGTACTTCTTGGTAGCTGCATAAATGATCATAACCTGTTTTTCAACTGGCATTGGCTGATACTGAGGCTGTTTTAAAATCTCACGGATTCTTTCGCCCTGTGCAAGCTTCTCGGTCGTATCTGCATCCAGCTCGGAACCGAACTGTGCGAATGCTGCCAACTCACGATACTGCGCAAGTTCCACACGGATAGGTGCTGCGATCTTCTTCATCGCTTTGATCTGGGCAGAACCTCCAACTCGGGATACGGAAAGACCTGCGTTGATCGCTGGTCTGAAACCGGAGTTGAACATCTCTGTTTCCAGATAAATCTGACCATCTGTGATGGAAATTACATTTGTAGGAATGTATGCTGATACGTCACCGGCCTGTGTCTCGATAATTGGAAGTGCTGTTAAAGAACCTCCGCCTAATTTATCAGAAAGACGAGCTGCACGCTCTAACAGTCTGGAGTGTAAGTAGAATACATCACCTGGATAAGCCTCACGTCCTGGTGGTCTCTTAAGAAGCAGGGAGAGTGTACGGTATGCAGCTGCATGCTTACTCAGATCATCGTAAACAATGAGAACATCCTGTCCTGCTTCCATCCATTCCTCACCAATCGCACATCCTGCGTATGGTGCAATATACTGTAATGGTGCTAATTCACTTGCAGTTGATGCTACAACTGTAGTGTAAGACATTGCACCAAATTCTTCTAATGTCTTAACAAGAGATGCAACGGTAGAAGCTTTCTGACCAATTGCAACGTAAATACATTTTACGTTCTGGCCTTTCTGGTTAATGATTGTATCGATTGCGATCGCTGTTTTACCGGTCTGTCTGTCACCGATGATCAGCTCACGCTGTCCACGTCCGATTGGAACCATGGAATCGATCGCCTTAATACCTGTCTGCAACGGTGTATCTACTGATTTTCTGGAAATAACACCGGATGCGACACGTTCGATCTGGCGGTATCTGTCTGTTTCAATAGGTCCTTTGCCATCAATTGGCTGTCCTAATGCATTGACTACACGTCCTAACATAGCGTCCCCGACTGGAACTTCAACAACTCGTCCGGTTGTCTTTACAGTATCACCCTCGTTGATATTCTTCTGGTTACCGAGCAATACGGCACCAACGTTATCTTCCTCAAGGTTTAATACCATTCCATATACTTCGCCAGGGAACTCTAAAAGTTCGCCCTGCATTGCATTATCAAGACCGTGAATACGTGCGATACCATCTGCCACCTGAATTACGGTACCAACGTCAGCTACTTCTAACTGCGCTGCATAACGTTTGATCTGTTCTTTAATAACGGAACTTATTTCTTCTGGTTTTAAATTCATGAAGCGCATTCACCTGCTTTCAACTGTATTTTGGATAACTCGCGTGTCAGATCATATAATTTGGTCCGAACACTGCTGTCAACGACTCTGTCGCCGATACGGATCACCATTCCGCCGATCAATTCGGAATCGACATCATAATGCATTTCAAATTTCACATACTTTGTTGTCTCTAATAACCGTTTTTCCACTGCTGCCTTCTGTGCATCGGATAACTCCATTGCGGAAGTCACATAAGCAGTTCCGATATTCTTGTATTCTTTTACTTCATCAATAAAGTAAGTAAATACACTGTCCACCTGTTCAAAGTGTCCTTTATCCACGATCATGCGGAGAAGTCCAACAAGTTCTTCGGAAACTTTTCCTGTAAAAATGTCTGTGATGATCTTGATTTTTTCTTCTTTTACGATTTTTGGATGACTCATTAATTTGAAGAGTTCTTTGTTTTCTTCAATGGCGGTCTGTGCCGCTTTGACTTCATCCAGGAACTCATCAAGCTGGTTTTTCTCCAAAGCTACCTCAAACAATGCGTCACCGTATGTTTTTGATACTAGCTTTGCCATGTTGATTCACCCATTTCTTTCAATGTCTCTTCTACCAGCGTATCCTGAACTGTAGCATCAATATTGGCAGCTACAACTTTTGCAGCCATCATAGATGCAACTGTGATCATTTCCTGTTTTACCTCATCCATTGCACGTTTCTTGGAAAGCTCTGCTTCCTCGTTCGCTCTCTGGATGATCCGAGCAGCCTCTTCCTTGGCTTCGTCCACAATTTTTGCTTCGTTTTTCAAAGCTTTCTGGCGGGCTTCGCTTAAAATCTGTTCTGCCTCTTTATCTATATTTTTCAGCTTCGCTTCGTACTCTGCTTTTAAAGCAGCGGCATCCTTCTTATCTGCAAGTGCGGTGTCGATATCTGTTGCGATCTTCTCCTGTCTGTCCTTAAGCATCTTACGGACCGGATTAAATAACAGATATGACAGGGCTAAAAACAGGAAGAAAATAGCGATTGCAAGAAGTACGGTATCATGCAGAAGCTGGAAATCCAGATTAAAAAGTCTTGTCATTTCCTCCAAGGTCTGGCCTCCTTTCCGTTTATTTTAGCTTTTCCCAAAACTTCTTATACTAATGGTTTTACGAAAAGTAATAACATAGCGATCAACAGACCATAAAGACCTGTTGTCTCTGCTACAGCCTGACCCAAAAGCATGGTTGACATAATATCGCCTTTTGCACCCGGATTTCTACCAACGCTGCTGCATGTCCTGCTGCGATACCCTGTCCAATACCAGGTCCGATACCTGCGATAACTGCTAAACCTGCTCCGATTGCTGAGCATGCTAAAATTAAATCCTGTCCTGTAATATTCATATTGAATTCTCCTTTTCTACTCTTGTTCGTAATTCTGGCTGATATAAGTCATTGTCAGCATACAGAATACATAGGTCTGAATTGCTCCTGAGAACAAATCAAAGTACACATGAAGGGCTGCCGGCCAGATAATCGCAATTTTGCTCAATAAGCCGTATACAAGCGCCATCATAACGGTTCCTGATAATACGTTTGCGAACAAACGTAATGACAGGGAAATCGGTACCGCAATCTCACTGATCACATTGATTGGGAACCAAATAGGCAGCCATGGTGGTAATGGCGAACACATGTCTACCCAGATCTGTTTCAACGGCAGATTTTTGAACTGCGTGATATGGATCAGGAAAAATGTAATAAGACCAAGTGCAAGTGTTGTACCATAGTCCGCTGTTGGTGGTCTGAGACCAAACAGACCGGAGATATTACTCATAAAAATGAAAATAAAGATTGTGCTGATATAATTCACAAACTTCGGACCAGCTACTTTACCCATCGTGCCCATAACTACACCATCCAACTTTTCAACGATGAGTTCAATGACATTCTGAAAGCCATCCGGTACTTCTGTCGCATGTTTGATCTTACGGTTTGCAATCACTGCAAAGATCAGGATCACAAGCATAACGATCAGAATGCATACATGGGATGTTGTAATCCACACGGTATGTCCAAACAGCTGATAGGAGAACAGTCCATGGATCATAAAGTCAATATCATCCGCTCCACCAGACATTAGGATTGCGTTACTCACGTTCTCACCTCCTCCTTTCTCGTTTTTAATTGTCGCTGCTTTCGGAAGGTGTCTCCACTCTTCCCTGCAGTTTTAAAACAAATTTATGTGTAAAGGGCTGAAGATAAGCAGATATCTTCAATCCCAGGACACCGATAAAAGCTGTAAATAAATTACCAAGATTAAACTTCATCATGACAAAAAAGACGATCACAACGATCACATACCGCAAAATCGACTTAGCAATGATCTTTGCCTGTGCATGCTCTCCGCCATAAATTTCAACGGCATCCCGAAGTACGATTGCCATGTTGACCGCCATTCCCACAGCCAATGCAATTCCGATCACCAGTCCCGTTGTGTACCGCAGCTTGTCCGTCACAAACCATACGCCTGCCAATTCCACGACAATCCCATATACTATAATACCTAGAACAAGCTCTGGTAATGCATCGTTTAGTCTCTTTAACATCTTACTTCTTCCTATCTTTTCTGCCTAATCCATAAATCTTTTTTGCCATCTTGTAAATATTGGTGAAACCCGCCAATGCCCCTATGACAAAAAACGGGATCGTGATCCACAAAATATCATATTTCCTGCCGAGCCATATGCCGAACATCATGCAAAGTACAATGGGAACGATCATATTCAGCCCAAACTGTAAAATCAGTGTCAGTGACTGAAACACTTTTTTCTGATTCTTCATAAGTGATGTTCTCCTCTCTGCTGTTCTTCTATGGTCTGCGGTTAAAGTCTGATCGTAATCTCTCTGTTGGTATGTTCATACTTTTGCATCACGACTCCTGCAGCCTTTAACATACGCTTGGATGCCACAACAGACGGCGTTCCGTCATACTTGTCGCTGTCGTACACAATTCTCTTAATTCCCGCCTGAATAATTGCTTTTGCACATTCATTGCATGGGAATAATGAAACATAAATCGTCGAGCCTTCCAGACTTCCACCTCGATAATTTAAAATTGCATTCAGCTCACTGTGTGTGGTAAACAGGTATTTGTTCTCCAGCGGAGCACCTTCCCGTCCCCATGGGAATTCATCATCCGAACAGCCTGTTGGCAGTCCGTTGTATCCCATCGATAAAATCTTATGATCTGCACTTACAATACACGCCCCTACCTGTGTGTTCGGGTCCTTGGAGCGCATGCCGGTAAGCATTGCCACACCCATAAAATATTCATCCCAGCTGATGTAATCTCTGCGTTTCTCACTCATATCTATTCCTCTCAGAAAAACGGGTATTTCTCTGGATTATTTTGTTCCGAAAATTCTGTCTCCGGCATCGCCAAGACCCGGAACAATATATCCATGCTCATTCAGATGATCATCCAGCGCACCGATATAAATATCTACGTCCGGATGTGCTTCCTGCATTTTCTTCACTCCTTCCGGAGCTGCGATGATAACCATAAGGTGGATATTTTTTACACCTTTGTCTTTCAACATCTGGATTGCTGCTGCGGAAGATCCACCTGTTGCAAGCATTGGGTCAACAACAAATACTTCACGGTTTGCGCAGTCATCCGGTAATTTGCAGTAGTACTCTACTGGCTCTAATGTTTCAGGGTCACGGTACAATCCGATATGTCCTACCTTTGCGGCTGGGATCATTGCAAGCATTCCGTCTACCATTCCAAGACCTGCACGTAAAATAGGTACGACTGCAAGTTTTTTACCCTTTAATTCTTTTACAGTTGCATGGCAGATTGGTGTATCGATCTCAACATCTGTCAGCTTCAGATCTCTGGTTGCCTCATAGCACTCTAACATTGCAACCTCACTTACAAGTGTACGGAAATCCTTGGAACCTGTATCCGTTCTTCTCATAATTCCAATTTTGTGCTGGATTAATGGGTGATCCATTACTACTACTTTTGACATGTTTTTTATTCTCCTTCGTTTAAAAGTTTTACTAATTTTATGATTGATTTCCTCATGGTCTCATAACACAGCCCATAAGACTGCAGTGATCCGCCATAAGGATCTAAAATCTCTAATTCATCACCGACAAGTTCTGTCAGTACATATACATTTTCTTCTCTGGCACTTGGGTATTTTTCAAAAATCTTCTCTAACTGGCTGTGCTCCATCGTGAGTACGAGCGTATCATCTGTAAAATCTTCATCCTCAAGCTGCGTGGATGTGAAATTCTCCCAGTTAATTCCATTGCTGATCATCACTGCCTCTGCCTTCTGATTCAACGGCTCCGGGAAAAGTACAACTAAGCCTCTGCACTCTATTGTCACCGGGTGCTTTAATGTGTATTCACTTAAAATCCCTGCTGCCATGGGCGCACGGGATGTGCCGCTCTCTGCCACAAACAGGATTCGGTTATATTGTTTCATATAAATCATGCCTTTCTGATCTCTGCATCGGTCATCAAAACTACACTTGTAATACTTGATGTCCCGCCGCCTTCAAAAGACGGTTCATGATTGCCTGTCCAATCCTTGGTGTTGCAAAACTCTCTGAATAGATTGCATCTACATTCCAGTCATCAAATTCCCTTAAAATCTTATAGAGATGCTGCGCGATCGCGTCTTCATCCGCCCGCGCTCCAATGCTCACAACAATATCTGCCTGATACTGATCTTTTGTCTCATCCGTTGCGATCACTCCGACTTTCAGACCATTTTTCTGCTTTTCGGCTACGAGTTCGTTAATCTTTTTCACAACGTTCTCTGCCTCGCCATCTACAAGCACAAGATCTGCTTTCGGTGCATAATGTTTGTATTTCATTCCAGGTGCTTTCGGCTTTGTGAGCGAATCCGAGGCTATAATTCCCGGATCGATCTTCACTTCCTCACCAAGAACCTCTTCTAACATTTCTTTCGTGATATAACCAGGGCGTAAGATCATCGGAGTATCTTCGGTCAGATCAATGATTGTTGACTCAATGCCGATTCCTACCGGTCCTCCGTCTAAGATCATCGGTATCTTGCCATCCAGATCAAGCTTCACATGGGAAGCCTCTGTCGGGCTTGGCTTGCCGGATGTATTTGCACTTGGTGCTGCAATCAGGCATCCGCTTTCCTCAATTAATTTTAATGCTACCGGGTGTTTTGGCATACGGATTGCTACGGTCTCCATACCGCCGGTCGTCTCATATGGTACTTTTTCATTCTTCCAGACGATCATCGTGAGCGGTCCTGGCCAGAATGCGTCTGCCAGCTTTTCTGCCTGAGCAGGAACTTCTTTTGCAATGGAAACAAGTTCCTCAAATTTGCAGATATGCACAATCAGGGGATTGTCTGATGGCCGTCCCTTTGCCGCATATATCTTTTTTGATGCTTCCGGATGCAGCGCATCTGCACCCAGACCATATACGGTCTCTGTTGGAAATGCTACCAGTTCTCCTTTTCGGATGAGTTCTGCCGCTTCTTTCATTTCATTTTCGTCTATCTGAAATGGATCTATTTTTACAACTTTAGTCTGCATGTTATTCCTCCGAACATTCATGTATTATTATCTCACAATTCCAAAAATTAGGCAACATACTTGCTATGTTTTTCTAAATGTGGCATAATAATTTTAATTAGGTAAAGAATATTGATGCAGCAGTTATTTTCAAATAGTAACTGCTTCTTTTCCAGTATTATATGCTTTGGCAGAAATATCAGCAATCTTTCTTACAGGAGGGAGATCGTTATGAAAATTACAAAATCAGAATTTGGAACTACAAAAAACGGTTCTATTATCAATTTATTTCATTTGGAAAACACAAGCGGCGCTTATGTTGAGATCATTGACTTTGGCTGCCGTCTGACAAAAATTGTCGTGCCGGACCGCAATGGTGATCCGGTAGATGTATGTCTTGGATTCTCAACAGCCGATCACTATGCAGACGATGATGCAAGTCTCGGTGCTGTAGTAGGCCGGGTTGCCAACCGCATCAAAGATGGCCACTTTTCTCTGAATGGAAAAGAATACCAGCTTGCCATCAACAACGGAACAAATCATCTGCACGGCGGTATCGTCGGTTACGCTTCTAAGATCTGGGAATCGAAGATCAAAGATGACAAATTAATTTTTACCATGAATTCAGCAGATGGGGAAGAGGGATATCCCGGTAATCTGACACTGACAGTCACTTATGGATGGTCCGAGGACAATGAGCTTTCGATTCTTTACGAGGCATCCACAGATGCGGATACACTGTTCAATGTGACAAATCACGGTTATTTTAACTTAAACGGTGAAGGTCATGGCGATATTATGTCGCATGAATTATTTATTGATGCAGATGAGATCACGGAACTCGATGACTCCCAGGCTCCAACCGGAAAGTTTATCCCGGTAGATGGCACTCCATTTGACTTCCGCACCATGCACACAATCGGAAAAATGTACAACTCCGATTATGAGCAGTTTAAAAAATTCGGCACTTACGATCACAACTTTGTCATCAACGGAACCGGTCTCAGGGAGGCTGCCGTTCTCCAGTCCAAAGAGACGGGAATCCGCATGACCTGCTTTACGGACCAGCCGGGTCTGCAGCTTTATGTCGCAAACCAGCCAATGAAGCTTCCGGGAAAAGAGGGCGTTCCGTACGCAGAGCACTCCAGTGTCTGCCTGGAAACACAGCATTTCCCTGATGCGATCAATCACGGAAATTTCCCAAGCATCGTGCTTCATCCCGGCGAGGATTTCCGTTCCAAGACGCTGTATCACTTCTCAACTTTTTAATTTTTGTTATTGAGCAATATTTATCATTTACGCTTTCATTATCGTGTATTTTAATGGCTTGTGCTAATTAAAATACACGATTTTTCATGTTATGGACTTGTAAACCGTGTCTGTTTGTATTAAAATGTGTGTTAAAGTTATTGGCGACGATAACCTTACATCATTTATGATGTGATGCGTATTCTTAATACGCAGAATAATGATTTTTATTTAATTATAAGGAGGGAATATCAATGGCATACGTAATTTCTGATTCATGCGTTAGCTGTGGAACTTGCGAACCAGAATGTCCAGTAGGTGCTATCAGCCAGGGAGACAGCCAGTTCGTTATCGATGCAGGTTCTTGCGTTAGCTGCGGAACTTGTGCAGGAGTTTGTCCTACAGGAGCTATCAGCGAAGAATAATCCGCAACAGGCTTTGCAAAAGTACATAAGAAAAACCGTCAGGCTTCTGACGGTTTTTTCTTTGTCCATTTTTTTAATAATGGTGTTTTTTTCTTTTTTAGAAAAAATGACAAAATATAAAAAACCAGGTTGACAGATGTAGTGCATGGGTGTATTATGCCCACATCAGAAAACAAAGGAAAGGAGAAAGCAGCATGAAGCGTTTTGTGAGC
>ENA-OVGJ01000993-OVGJ01000993.1-human-gut-metagenome-genome-assembly--contig:-NODE-993-length-11312-cov-2.899352_pt1 | contig 11312 bp, 9 predicted proteins | sample MGYA00237772_ERZ505423 | MGnify/ENA primary metagenome ERZ505423 (study PRJEB26158, sample SAMN06016386) | human gut metagenome | biome: human gut; feature: ankylosing spondylitis patient; material...
GAATACGACCTGTAATCGCAATCTTTGTACCCTGCTTCAAATACTTCTCAGCAAACTCTCCGTTTCTGCCAAATGCAACACAGGAGATAAAATCTGCTGTCTGCTCATTTCCAGAATTGTCTCTTCTCTGGAATCTACGGTCAACTGCAAGTGTATATCTTGCGATTGCTAAAGGCTCTGCAGCCTGTGAATATCTAACTTCCGGATCACGAGTTAAACGACCCATCAAAATTACTTTGTTCATCGGAAATCCTCCTAACTATTACTCTGCGTCCTGTCTAACACAAAGATATCTGAGAACAGATTCCATAATACGAACACTTGCTTCGATCTGAGCTGGAGCTTCAGCGTTTGCATCAAACTGGATGAAGTAGTAGAAACCTTCCTTCATCTTCTGAATCTCGTATGCTAATCTCAGCTTGCCTTTTTCGTCAACGTTTGTGATTGTGCCGCCTGCCTTCTCGATAATAGCCTTAGCCTTATCTACAACAGCAGTTCTTGCGTCATCATCAATCTTTGCGCTAACAACCAACGCCAATTCATACTTGTTCATGTTATTGCACCTCCTTATGGTCTATTGGCCTCCGAACTGGTCGGAAGCAAGGAATATAAAAATATATCACAGAGTTAGATATTACCATACGGAATTTTATTTTGCAAGCAATTTTTTCAGAATTTCTCATTTTTTTCGTCGTTATTTCGCGAAATAACATGCAAAGCTCTCGCTTTCACCCGACTGTTGTATTAATATAGTATTTATGTTACATTAAATCATAGTAACTACTATATACCATAGGAGGGTTTTATTACAATGAAAGATGAAACAAAATGCCTGCATGCAGGCTATACACCAAAGAATGGCGAGCCTCGTGTTCTGCCTATCGTCCAAAGTACAACGTATGTGTACGAATCTGCCGCAGAAGTTGCCGGCATCTTTGATGATCCAACAAAAGGACTCTGTTATTCCCGTTTTGCCAATCCAACAGTCATGGCAGTCGAGGAGAAAATTGCAGCCCTGGAAGGTGGTGTCGGTGCCATGTGTACTACTTCCGGACAGGCAGCTACCTTGCTTTCCATCTTAAATATCTGTCAGGCTGGTGACAGCATCATCAGTACCCCTGAAATCTACGGCGGCACGATCAATCTGTTCTCTTTCACTTTGAAGAAGCTTGGCATTGAATGTATCTACGTGGATAAAAATATGTCTGACGATGAGATCAAGGCCTGTTTTAAAGAGAATACAAAGCTCGTGTTTGGCGAGACAATCGCAAACCCGGCGCTGACTGTATTTGATATTGAGCGTTTCGCAAATATTGCACATGCAATGGGAGTTCCATTGATCGTAGACAACACATTTGCAACTCCGATTCTCTGTAAACCTTTTGACTTCGGTGCTGATATCGTCGTACATTCCACAAGTAAATATATGGATGGACATGCCGTTCAGATCGGCGGTGTCATCGTAGACAGCGGCAAGTTCAACTGGGATAATGGCAAGTTCCCAGAGCTTGTCGAGCCTGACGAATCCTACCATGGAACCTGCTATACAAAATCTTATGGCAATATGGCATATATCGTCAAGGCAAGAATGCAGCTCATGCGTGACTTCGGTGTATATCCAGCCGCACATTCTGCATTCCTGTTAAATCTCGGATTAGAGACTCTTCCAGTTCGTATGAAGCAGTATACAGAAAATGCAATGGCAGTTGCAGAATACCTTGAAAAGAGTGACGCAGTTGTCAGTGTCAGTTGTCCAGCACTTCCTTCTGATCCAAACCATGCACTTGCAGAAAAATATCTCGGTGGCAAATCCTGCGGTGTTATCTCCTTTATCATCAAGGGCGGACGTCCGGCTGCGGCAAAATTCATGGATTCATTAAAGCTTGCCTCCAACGAAGTGCATGTTGCAGATATCCGTACCTGTGTCCTGCATCCAGCAAGTGAAACACATCGCCAGTTATCCGACGAGCAGCTTGTTGCAGCTGGTATTGATGCTGGTATGGTTCGTTTCTCTGTTGGTCTGGAGAACATCGATGATATCTTAGAGGATTTAGACGCCGCATTAAAAGCAGCTATGGAATAATTGATAGATTCTGTATCCATAAAAAAGGGTTGAAACAACTATGTTTCAACCCTTTTTATATCTGTAATTCCAAAACACTTCCGAGGATTGCTTTCGGTTCCTTCACTTTCCGCTCTTCCACATAGAATGCTTTGTTGTATTCCTGCAATTTCTGCATTGCGATCGGCTTGTCCACTTCCTCATACATCTGTGCATTCTTTGCACTAACCAGATTCGCCATACTAATAAAGCCAGGTTCAATCGCAATACCGCTGTCTTCTACCGGTGTGTCCGACTCCTTCGCCGGTCCCCACCATTTCATACCGATGGTATCTGCGTATTCCTCCGTTGGTGTCTCACACAGAAACTCCAACGCATACTGTTCTACCTGCTGCTTCGTACACACGATCTTCTTGCACCCAGTCACATGTCCTTTTTCATCCACGCGTCCAATCATCGCTGGATACGTGTCTACACTATTCAGATAATGACAATCAATCTCATGCATCCGTAGCTCTGTACGCTTGATGCCGCGTCGTTTCAGCAAAACTGCGATATCCGGTCGCACATTCATCATCCAACGTGCAAGCGGATTTCGATATTCGCGTTCTTTTCCAGACCATCCATTGATATGCTTTCCAAGATCGAACCCCGGATTTTCTATATCCAGTTCCTTATCCAGATTGTAAATCTCCGCAGCATTCACTGCCTTGGCATCTACATCCTCAAGCATCGCCCCCTGCGCCTCTTCACCTGCATACAGTGCACGTAACTTCCGGTTTGCAAATGTCACAAGCTTCCGGTTGAATTCAGCTTTACTGTCCGCATAATTGAAGTAATCACGCAGGAACGCCGGCATATAATATGCCTGCATTACTTCGTAAGTCTTATTTGTAAAATTGTCAGAATCGATCTTGACACGTTTGCATCCGTTCAAAATCTGGAACAGATACACGGAAAACTGAGCTTCATCCCTACACAGGGAGCGCTCTCCATTTATATAGTCATTGATCAATATGTCCATATGTTTTACCACCATTTATTTTTATCTTAGTTCCCAAAAGTATGTATACCGAGCTTTGCGGCTGTTCCCTTTGAGAAGTGCCAGTACATTGGTGAACCGTCACATTCCAGTACCACATAAACTGACTTGTCTTCCGATACATCACTAAAATCCAGATCCGGATAATTCTCACGGATATCTGGTGCATCACCGTTCGATGCAGTAAATGTACCTGTGTAAGTTCCACCATACTCTTCATCGTTCGATACAAGCGATACAGTTACCTCTCCATCAAACAATCCATCTACCAGATTACCAGAACGGGTTACCGTTACAAGCTCATCGCCAGCGTCCTCGTTGACAGATGTCTCAGTACCTGCACCGTTCGGTTTATCGTTGCTCCATGCACCTTCATAAACCAGATATGCCTGATTATAACCATCCATCTTGACGAACATCGTTCCCTGTCCACTTCGCACACCGTTCTCGTAATCACCATAATAGAAGTAATAGCCAGAACTCAACAAAGTAGAATATGTGTAAACGCCCGCAGCTTTTCCTGTATAGGAGCTGTCATAGCCATCCGTTGCATAAACATAAGAATCACCGTCCATATTTGCAACAACTGTACTTGCATTATCGGAACCATCCACGTCCATCATGCCTGCATAATCGGAAGCTGACATCAGGCTGATTACCTGCTCCATCAGATCATGTCTGGCTGTCATCAACGCACGCTCTGACTCAATCTTCTCTGTATAAGAAGAGAAGTCCACATCCGACATGCTGTCCGCATATGTATTGATAAAGGATTCTGCCTGATCATACTGCTGTGCATCCATCATATCATCCAAAACAGCATATGCACATGCCTTTCTTCCACTCAGAGCCGACTCATTCGTACTGTCGAGATCTAAAGCATCTCCATAAGCAGCAATCTTATTTTCATAATCAGAGTTATCCATTGCATCGGCACGGTCTACATCTGCAGTTACGAGGTTCTTCTTCAGACCGTTGTCATTTGTCAGGTTATACCCTTCCTTATATGCATCGATCAGAGAATCCGTATCACTGTAAAGATCATCTGCGTATTCATAGAATGCTACGATATCCTCACTGTTCTCTGTTACTTTATCTGCATCAAAGCCCGTGATTGTTGTACGGAACTCTGTGAAATTCTCTCTTGCCCCATCGCTTTCACCGGCACTAATCTGTGCGGATAACAAACCGTTCATAGCCGGAACCCGGTCATCAAAGATACCAAGTGCTGCTTCATACGCCGTGACAGCTTCTTCGTAATTGCTGTCTGTCATCGCCTTCTCAGCAACATCCATCTTCCTCTCATACCGTTTCTCTGGCGTAAAGAACAGGAAATATGCGCCTGCGCCCAGTGCCAATACCACAACGACGCAGATAGCCACGATCAGACCTGTCTTTTTCTTCTTTGGTGAACCATCTTTGTTTACTTTTGGCTGTTTTGGTACCTTCGGTTTTTTCTCCTTCGGAGCTTTCGGTGGTTTCGGCGCCTTTGGCGGCTTTCCACCATTCATCGGCGGCATCTGTCCGTTATTCGGCATCATACCCATCGGTGCTCCCATTGATCCATTTGGCATCTGCCCCATTGGTGCTCCCATCGGTCCATTCTGCATCTGTCCCATTGGTGCTCCCATCGGTCCATTCTGCATCTGTCCCATTGGCGCTCCCATCGGTCCGTTCGGCATCTGTCCCATTGGTGCTCCCATCGGTCCGTTCGGCATCTGTCCCATCGGCATTCCCATCGGTGCTCCCTGTGGCGGAAGCATCTGTGTCTTGTCCTCAAACTGTGGTGCGCCCGGTGCTGGTGCTGCACCCATCATCGCTGGTTCTGGTCCTGTCAGAACCGTCGTTGCACCTTCCGTATCATCGTCATCCTCAGGTGTCATATCTTCTGCGCGCAATACCGTCGTCGCGCCCTCTTCTTCGTCCTCAGTTTCTGCATCCATCGCACGTAATACGGTGGTGGCACCCTCTTCTTCATCCACGTCATATCTGGATTCCGGATTCTTATTTTCGTCCATATCGTTTCCTCCTGCAAAACTGCAATACCTTCTTTACAGTTTATACTTTTTCTACCTCATATGTCAACATACTTTCTCGTATTTCACAAACGATTTACCATTCTTCTCTGTTTTTCAGGCTCTGGATTTCCTCTGTGGTAAGTTTCCGATATTCACCACACGCAAGCGACTCATCCAGATACAACGGTCCCATACGCAAACGCTTTAAATATAGCACCTGCATACCTACCGCTTCAAACATTCGTTTAATCTGATGATACCGCCCCTCTGTGATCGTAATTTCGATCTCACTTTCGCTCCCTGCCTTGTGAATCTTCAGTTCAGCTGGTGCTGTGAGCAGCTCATCTCCGATATCTACACCCTCAGCAAAAGCAGCGACCTCCTTCTTCGTGACCATGCCTTTGATCCTTGCATAATAGGTTTTTTCCACATGCTTTCCCGGTGCCAGCAGATCATTTGACAGCTTTCCATCGTTGGTTAAAAGCAACAGCCCTTCCGTATCTTTGTCCAGCCGTCCTACCGGAAATAAATCGCGTCGTTTTTGTTCTGTAATAAGATTCACAACTGTTTTTTCATGTGCATCTTTCGTTGCAGACACCACCCCCTGTGGTTTATGCAGCATATAATAAGAAAAACTCTCATACACGACCATTTTACCCTGCACACAGACAACATCCTGCGCCGGTTCCAGCTTTTCCTCCGCATGGACACACATCTCACCATTTATGGTGACCTGTTTTGCCTTCAGCAGTCCTTTCACATCCTTTCGACTGCCAAAACCCGCATCTGCCAAATATTTGTCGATTCGTATTTTTGCCATATTGCACCAGTCCTCCCATTTCCAGACAAAAGAAGAAGATCCACAGTCAACCCGCGGATCTTCCCATTCTTATTATCAATCCTCTTGGGGAGATTGAACTATATATTTCTGTCTCTGCTAATTAGAATAAGCTATCGTAGAAGCTTCCAACTGACGCGCCTGCCACTGCTCCGTACTGATTGTAAAATACAGACGATGAATTTGCAGATGCATCGCTTGCAAGCTGCAACATACGACTCTGTGTATTACTGCCGAAAGAGAAATCTCCGGCAAACAGTTTCTTCACATCCGACATATCTGCGGATGCAAATGCCTCCTCGTCAAATGCAAGTGTGTTATCACTTTTTACCGTAATTCCGATCTTGGCTAATGCACTTGTATAATTTCCAGTCTGAGAAGCCAGTCTGGATGCATCCTTCAGTACGCCTGATTTATCTGAATTCTGTGCACTCTCCATCACACTGTTGTAATTGCTGACAAAGCTCTTTACATTCTTCTGGATCTTATCTGTATCCGCACTCTGATACAGCTTCTCATCCTTCAATGTTTTCAGATCCTTCCATGCATCCTCGGATGCCGTCTTTGTCGCAGTATCCTCTGTCTTCGTCTCTATGTTACTCTTGGAAAACTGCTTCTGCGTTGCCTTCTTCGCACTATCGTTCGAATAATAATGCTTTGCAAGCTTCAGATAACTGCCGTTCCGAATGGAGTTGTAATCGCTGAGAAGTCCCATCAATCCACTGCTTGAATTGCTGGAAGATGTTCCAAGCATGCTATTAAAAAAATTGCTGCTAATATTCATACTCATATTCTCACTTCCTTTTTACATTCTCCTACTATTCGTTCTTACCCGTAGTATACTACATATCCCACTGATTTGTAAAGAGATTTACGGATTTGTCGTCGAATCTTCCGTTGTTCCCTCTGTTGTGTCCGCACCTTCACGTTTGAGATAGATAACTTCATCGGTATACATGCCTGAATCGTCGGCGGTCTCTTCCCAAGTTGTCGTGCATGCCTCATCCGTGTATGCTTTATATTCCAGCAATGCAAGCTGTACCGGTTTGTCCACTGGAACTGTATAACTGCTCTCCAGTCCTTTTCCCTCTAAAATCTTGAACGTAACTGTCCGCGTCATCATAGACTCGTGTGCGGTCGCGATTGCCTCCGGATATGTATAAGAATTTCCTTCTGTCACCCAGGAATATGATACCTTTTCCCCATTGGCATCGTAACAATAATATTCAAGCACCTTGTAATTGTCATCCAGAACATACTGGAATACATAAGATGCGTTGTCATTCTTATAATTTGTCTCCACAACCAGATCTCCGTCCTCACGGTAGATATCCTTGATCGTCTGATCCGCCTCTGTAAGGGAGATAATCATATCGTTGTGATTCGTGTTGATGATCGCATCTGCCACATTTGGTTCCGGATAGATCAATGCATAACACGTCTTGTCCTCATCAATCAGATACCAATAACCATATTCTTTATCAAGCACCTGCACGATTCCATTTGAATCCTCGTACGCCTGCAGATACGTGCCGTCCTCGGCAAACCCAAGGAACTGATATTCCGAATACACCTCAACACCATCACTGTAATAGATTGTATTCAAGCTGTAATTGTTTCCACCCGCAAGCAATGTATCCCCTTTGTTTGCATCATAGATTGCTTCCATCGTGACCTTCTTATCTTCCTCTGAAGCGGGTTCGCGCTTCTTTTCCTCTTCCGTTGTATTCTCTGCTTCCTCCCGGATATCTGCCAGAATATCTTCGGTCGTTGTCGCATCACTCTGTGACGCTGCCGCTTCGGTTGTCACAAGCACCAGTTTATCTTCTTTTCCGCATGCAGTCAGTGCAAGCATCGCTGCCGCCATCGCACACGCCACCCATAATTTTAACTTCCTCATATGTTCTCCTTCCCGCTCACATGGTTGCTGCCGCCCCACATTAAGCCTGTCTCTTCAATACGCGTATCACAAGTTTCTTTACTTCTGCAAACTCTCCCATCTTGAAATAAGCCACAAACATCAACAGATTTGACACGATCACAGACACGATTGCCTTCAGGATCAGCGCCAGAATTCCAACGCCCGGTATCTGGCTTGCAACCAAATAGGTAAGTGTACATACAATCGTTGTCACGATTGTATAATACAGAAGCTTCCGTATATATTCCCATGCATTCCGCTTAAATAATACCGTAAACAGGTTGTGCAGAATCCACGGCATACCAACAGCCAGCACCGAAATAACGGTAGACAGGATAACACCATAGATACCAATAAACTGTACAAGAATAATATTCAGCACCAGATTCACAAGTGCCGTCACAAGTGGACGGAACCGGTCTTCATGCCAGATTCCCGCTGCATCTTTGTAAGTGATCAGAATCTGGTTTACCTGGCTGATGAAGAAATACACAACCATGCAAACAACGACTGCAAATGGAAGCATTCGCTTCTCTGTTACCCAGAGCCGCATGAACGGCTGATACAGACAGAGCATAACCGCACTGCACATACCTGCAAGCCACATAATGATAAATGAAAGCTTCTTCAAATCCGTATAATTTTTTTCTTCCGTCTCCACCAGAATGCTGTTTCCGATACCTGCGGTACACGATACAAACACCACATTCATGATTCCGGTTACCGCAGTCAGCACATAGTAATAATTGTTGTAAAATGCATTCGCTGCAAGTCCTAAAAATGCAGATATAACAATCGTATCCGCCGAAGATACAATGACCTGTCCCACCTTCATGGTGAAGAGATCTCTGATACGGTTATTGATTTTCTTTACTGTCTCCTTCGGCAGCTTTCCGACTGCCTTATATTCCGGATACATCTTATTCGCAAAATATGCCGTTACCAGATTCGTAACGATCTGTGTGAAGATCTGTACAATCAGATAGATATAATAATCACCGATTGTCATAACGACAACTAACTGTGCCGCATACTGGAACGTATTCGTCACAAGCATGACCTTGCTCGCTACATCATTTCTCTGGTGTGCAGTCAGCAGACTGTTCTTGTACGCGAGCAGCCAGTACGACATACAGGTACAGAACAGATTGAGCAGATACACGACATAGATGCTCACGCCCTCCGGCATATCACTCTTTACAAGATACGGAATAAACGGCGTCAGAATTCCGCCAACGACTGCGATTACCAGTCCGATGATCCGGTAATATTTCTGATATAATTTTAACAACGCGCAGATCTGCTCTTTATCATTGTCGATAATCGGCTGGTACATGGAATAAACCATCGCTGAACCAACGCCCAACTCCGCAAGGTTCAACACCCACAGCACCGAACCAAACAAGCTGTTTAAGCCGAGATACCCATCGCCCATGTAGTACATAATTGCTGTACGCATGATAAATGGAAGCAGTATCTGATAGCCTTTCAAAAACATGCCAAACACAACATTTCGCGAGGCATTTCTTACACGGGTTTCCTGTTGCATAACTTTCCTCTTTCTACTACGAACTTATGATTCCTGTGTGGAATCAATATAGACACGCGGTACACGCTGGGAGATATTGCATACAATCTCATCGACATTTGTCTGAAGCAGATCTGCCATCCACTGGATGGAAAGGTCTCCGCCAAGTAGCGTCACCTGATCGTTTCTCTGTACATCCGGGATATCTGTCACATCGACCATACACTGATCCATACAGACTCTTCCGATGATCGGTGCTTCCTGTCCACGGATCAGCACCTTTCCTCGGTTCGACAGATCTCTCCGGTATCCATCCGCAAATCCAACCGGCAGGGTTGCGATCTTCGTCGGACGCTTCGTCACGAATGTGCCGCCATAACCAACCTCCGTTCCTGTCGGAACCTCCTTCACCATAACCACATACGTGTACCAGCTCAAAATCTCCTTGAAGTTCTCTTTTTTGAACCCTTCTTCGTCGATTGGATTCAAGCCATATAAGATATCTCCGGCACGTACCATATCGAGCTGCGAATCCGGCATCAGCAAAATCGCCGGGCTGTTCGCCACATGATACTTCGGAAATGTGATTCCCATTTCCTTTAACTTCTCTGTCATACGCAGAAAGCGGTCAAGCTGCTTCCCTGCACTCTTATGATCGTACTCATCTGCACGTGCAAAATGCGTGAAAATGCCTGTCATATTCAGGGATTCCATCTGTGAAATCTCCTTGATTGCTTCAAGCGTCTCATCGTTATCCGGGAACCCGATCCGGCTCATTCCGGTGTCGAGCTTGATCTGTATATTCTGCTTTCTGCCCTGCCGTTTCGCTGCCTCGGCAACCGTCTTCGCATATTCCACCGAGAATACTGGAAAGTCCAGATTGTAACGGACTGCCTCATCTAAGTCATAATCTCTGGTATCTCCAAGCACAAGAATCGGCTCTGTCGCGCCATGCTCCCGCAAGGCAACACCCTCGCTCCACAGTGCAACCGCATAGTTGGTCACGCCGCAGGCTTTCAATGTCGGATACAATCCTTCCGCGCCGTGCCGGTATCCGTCACCCTTTAAAACCGCCATGAGTTCGACACCCGGCTTTAATTTCTTGCGGATCTCTGCTAAGTTATTTTTCAGCATACCAAGATCTACGACGGCTGCTGTTCTTCCCATCCAAGGTTCCATACAATCTATCATACCTTTCCATTTTTCAAGTACATCAAAATTATCTAAAATAAAACACAATCGAGCAGGTTCATACATCCTGCTCGATTTACTTTCTTCACAGATTATCTCTGTACAATTCTTACATCAATTCATTCATTGAATCTCTGATGATATCCAGTCCGCGCATCAATTCGTCATCCGTTGCCACAAGCGCCGGCATCAGCTTCAACACATTGTTATCTCGGCCTGCACGTTCCATGATCAATCCCTTTTCAAAGCACTTGTTACAGATTGCCAAAGCAAGCTTTCCATCTGCAACCTGGACGCCCCAGATACAGCCGATTCCCCGGATCTCCACACCCGGTCTTGCAATGTTCTCATCCATATATTTGCGGATGATTCCCTCTTTGCGCTTTACCTCAGCCTCAACCTTATGGTCAAGCATATATTCCAGTCCTGCCTTCGCTGCAACCATAGAAAGCTGGTTGCCACGGAACGTTCCGTTGTGCTCGCCCGGTGACCAGATATCTAACTCCGGCTTGAACATTGTCAGAGCAAATGGCATACCATATCCACCGATGGACTTCGACATTACGAACATATCCGGTACGATACCTGCACGCTCGAACGAGAAGAAGGTTCCTGTTCTCGCACAGCCTACCTGAATATCATCCACGATCATCAAAATATCATACTTATCGCACAACGCACGGACACCCTGCAGATATTCATTGGAAAATAC
>ENA-OVGJ01000994-OVGJ01000994.1-human-gut-metagenome-genome-assembly--contig:-NODE-994-length-11305-cov-32.719822_pt1 | contig 11305 bp, 10 predicted proteins | sample MGYA00237772_ERZ505423 | MGnify/ENA primary metagenome ERZ505423 (study PRJEB26158, sample SAMN06016386) | human gut metagenome | biome: human gut; feature: ankylosing spondylitis patient; material...
GCTATGATGTGAAAGGCAGAAAATATATTGGTACCGAGACGAAATACTACTTCGCAGACATCGGTATTCGTGCAGCCATTCTCAACTACCGCCAACAAGAGGAAACGCACATTATGGAAAACATTATCTATAATGAGCTTCGCAGTCGAGGATATAACGTGGACGTAGGATTGGTTGAACTTGGCGGCAGGGATGAGAACGGTAAGTTTGTCAGAAAACAGTTGGAGGTAGACTTTGTAGTGAACCGCCCGCCATACAGAGTGTATATCCAGTCGGCTTTTCACATGCCTACGCCAGAAAAGGAACAGCAAGAGCGGCGTCCTTTATTGTCAATCAATGACCACTTCCGTAAGATTGTCATTGTTGGTGATGACATTCATCGCAAAGAGGACGAACTCGGTGTGTTGACTGTCGGACTCTTGGATTTCTTGACAGACAAGAACTTGTTGGAGCAAGGATAAATCTCATAAAAACCTGAAGTTTCGGATTCAGCCCGCCCTTGTTAAATCCGAAACTTCAGTATGTAAATAAGTATGTAAAATTTTATGTTATGTATGTTCTCGCGCTAAGCGACTATAAGTAGATGCTCAAAACCTGCTGCTGCCGCGGGTTACAAACCCGCCCCCCAATTAGGCCGTTTACCCACACAATACATTATAGGGAGAATACAAGACGTAAACAGCTACTTCTGCAATTCGTCAATATTGACGATTTTGTTGACAATAGCATAAATGGTGAGCCCTGCAACAGAGTGAATGTTGAGTTTGCGTGCGATGTTTTTGCGATGCGTGAGTACGGTGTTGAGTGAGATGCAGAGCTGGTCGGCTATCTGTTTGTTGGCCAAGCCACATACTACACAGTGTACAATCTCGCGTTCACGTTCTGAGAGGGTATCTTCGGGGCGCTTGTCGTCTGCCTCTGCGACAGGAGCTTCTTGCACACCAACTTTTTTCTCAAGTATTTCAACCGCTGGGACGAAGATGTCGTCCTCTACTTGACAGTGAATGCGAAGGTCGGTCTCACAGGTAAAGATGTCGTACAATACGTTGTTCAACAATTCGGCCTGCTCGGTAGGAGCATAATACTTTATAATAATATTTTTGAGCTCTTGCAATTTAACGTCAATGCTATTGTGACCGCGCGCGAACTGCGAGATACTATATTCTCCCGTGCGACGACCTTGCAAGAGTTGGTCTACGTAGCCAAACACTTTGCGATTTTCATGTTGCATGTGTTTGCGCACCTCGCCCATATAGTCGTCATAGAACTTTAAGATGAGATACGACACCTCGCCCGGCTGCGAGCAGTCGAGTGCTTCAAGTAGTTTACGGCGTATGGCTGGCAACTGAAAGTCAAGAAAGTAAGTGTGCGCTTGCTTTAGATAATCTGTCAAACATTTTACCGACACTTGGTCGATGCTATCGGCCGCCCCTCGTGCTCCTCGACGAATAAAATTGGCCACTGATAAGAAGGTGGCCGTATCAACGCCATGTGCTTCACACACCTGTTGCACGGTCTGGTCGCCCACGCCAAGGGGAATACCAAAACGCGATATCATTTGCAGCAAAGATGGTTCGTTGCAAATCACATCGCACATGTGATCGGTTTCCTTATAATTATAGGTGCTATTGTATACCATCGTTTTTTTTTGACGTTCGTTTCTTTTTTGACGAGTTAACAAGTTAACAGGCAAATTACCTTAAAAATTGATTGAAATTCTTACTCATTAACTTGTCTACTTGTTAGCTCTGTTACTTTTCACGCCTGCAAATTTAAACATTCCGTCAAAATGCTTATGTACCCACTTTTGGGTATTTTATGTTTTAATAGGGTAGAATGAACGAAAAACACTTCACCCTATACCCACTTTTTTTGCTAAAAGCGGGTGATTGTACCCCCCTTTCACACTCCGTAACTTTGCACTCGAAAAATTTAATAATTAATGCAATGAAACATTTAGCATTAAAGTTGGCTTTAGGTGCAACCTTACTCCTTATAATAGGAGTAGCCTCAACCACTGCCAACACTGAACTTTCGGCAGGGCCACACATTGACGGCATGACATGCGCCACACCTCCCAATCGCCCCGCGAAGAAAGAGAAAGTATCTAAGTCTGAGAAGAAGCAAAAGAAAGCTAAAAAGACGAAGGAAACGAAAAAGACGAAGGAAACTGATAAAAAATAAACAGAGTTGGCAAGCGGCAAAAAGGATGTGGGGACAGTGCACAGACCGAAAGGCTCGAAGTGAGACATCGCGTTTTTTTGAAACCATCTCGTCGCACAACAACTTTAAGGAGATTAGTAAAAAGAATAATGACTCACACAGCAGGTTCGGCTGCCAAGCTTCTCACACCTTGCATCATTCATTCTTTATTCACACCTCTATTTGCACAGCTTGCCACTCTGCTTTTTCTTTAGAATTGATTTGAAACAATACAATATATAAAGAATAAAGAATGAACGCAAAAATTGCAACGCTCACCCTTAGCGCACTCGTTGCTGCTAACCTCTCTGCCACGGAAGTGGAAACGGAGGTAAAGGCTGACAGTGTTAACACCGTGAGCACGACTCAAACTAAAAGCAACACGAAGAAGCTACGCCAAGTCAGTGCTGATGAGGACTATCAAAAGTTTCGTTTCGGTGGTTACGGCGAAATGGTAGCAGCCTTTAAGGACTACGGCATCAACCGCTTCTATGGCGGCAACGACGGCAACAAACGCGACCACCGCAACACGATTTCTATTCCTCGCTTTGTACTCGCCCTTGATTATAAGTTCACACCGAAGTGGATTCTCGGTGCTGAGATCGAATTTGAATCGGGCGGTGTAGGCACGGCCTACGAGATTGAGAACTCTGAAAATGGTGAATACGAAACGGAGGTTGAGAAGGGCGGTGAAGTTGCACTTGAGCAGTTCCACATTACGCGCCTCATTCACCCCGCCTTCAATGTGCGTGCTGGTCACCTCATCTTGCCTATCGGCTTGACAAACTCTCACCACGAACCGATTAACTTCTTTGGCACTACACGTCCTGAGGGCGAAACGACCATTATCCCTTCAACGTGGCACGAAACGGGTCTTGAGATCTTCGGTACGTTTGGCCAAGACTATGCCAACTTTGATTACCAAGCCTTGATTACTACGGGACTGAACGCTTGCGGTTTTGATCGTAACAATTGGGTACAAGGTGGCAAGCAAGGTATCTTCGAAGAGGATAACTTCACTTCACCGGCTTATACCTTCCGCCTCAATTATAATGGTGTACCAGGCTTGCGCGTAGGGGCTTCGTTCTACTATTGCGCCAACACGACTGCCAACTCTGATAAGTTGACCGAATATAACTTCCGCGCTCCATTGCGCATTTATACGGTTGATGCTCAATATAAGAACGCTATCGTTACGGCTCGCGCCAACTTCATGTGGGGCAACTTAACGAATGCCGACAAGGTAAGCGCCGTTAATACGAAACTTTCTAACCAATCTCCCTACACGCGTGTAGTACCTGTGGCTCACAAGGTCGTTAGCTATGGTGCTGAAGTGGGCCTCAACTTAGCTGGCATCTTTGCTGGTACGCGTTGTCCCGTACTCTACCCCTTCGCTCGCTTCGACTATTACAATCCACAGAAGAAGTGTGCGGGCCTTTATACCGAAGACCGCCGCACCGAAACGCGCAAGTGGACCGCTGGTCTTAACTGGTACGCACTGCCTAACCTCGTCATCAAGGCCGACTACTCTACTCGCCAATTTGCCACAAGCAAGCTGTTTGGCAAGGGTAAATACAATAGCGAAAACGAGTTCTCTATCGGCGTAGCTTACGTAGGATGGTTTACGAAGCGCTAACGCTTTTCGAATGTGCAAATGGGTAAATGTGCAAATGAGTAAATGTGCAAATGAGTAAATGTGCAAATGAGCAAATGAGTATATGGTTCTCATTAAACTCATTAAACTCATTAAACTCATTAAACCCATTAAACTCATTAAACTAATTAAACTCATTAAACTCATTAAACCAACCAACTCATTAAACTAATCAAACAACACAATACAATGAACAAAAAGTACTTTTTCGCAGCCATTTTGGGTTTGGCTGCTACAATCTTTACATCAGTGTCATGTAGCGAAAACAATGACGAACCCAATCCTGGTGGGAACGACGACCCTGCTACAGTTGATTATACCTCAGAAAATGCTGACGCGTGGGGCAACTACATGATGAATACAGCTCGCTTGCTCAAGGCTGATGCTCAAAAGCTCTATACCAACTGGGCAGAGAAGTATGGTGACAACGACAAGTCTTACGCAGAACTCTTCAAGGCTCACGACAATGCTTCTGGCTATGGTAACGTTGACCAAGCCATTCAAGAAATGGTAGAGAAGATGGGCGAAATTGCCAACGAGGTTGGTTCTTCTAAGATTGGCGACCCTTATGCTAAGTGGGTAGCTGGCCAAAAGACGCAAGCCCTCTACGCTGTAGAGTCTTGGTATAGCTGGCACTCTCGTGACGACTATACCAACAACATTAAGTCTATTCGCAACGCTTACTATGGTACTCGCGACGGACAGATTGCTGAGAACTCTTTGGCTAAGGCACTCGAAGGTACTGCTATAGACACAAAGGTGCGCCAGTACATCACTGATGCTGAGAATGCAATCCAAGCTATCACTCAGCCCTTCCGCAACCACATCGGCAGCGTTGAAGCACAAAACGCTATGACTGCTTGCGAGAAATTGCAAAAGGTGCTCGGCGAGATTGAAACTGAAGATGGTAAAGTTACGGGTGACGCTACCAACTTGAAGACAGAGGCTATCAAATTGCCCGAAGCTACAAAGAATGCTATCATCAACAACTTTGTTGACAACGTAGTCGTTCCTACTTACCGCGACCTCGTTACGAGAAACAACGCGCTCAAGGCTGCTGTTGACGCTTTTGCCGCTAATCCTTCTAACGCTGGTTTCGAAGCTTGCTGCACTGCATGGATGGAAGCTCGTGAACCATGGGAAACGAGCGAAGCCTTCCTCTTTGGTCCTGTTGACGAGTTGGGTCTCGACCCCAACATGGACTCTTGGCCTCTCGACCAAAATGGTATCATGCAAATCATGAAGTCTAAGAAGTGGAGCGACCTTGACTGGGCCCCCGGCGACGACGATGCAAAGGTTGAGTCTGCACAAAACGTTCGCGGCTTCCACACATTGGAGTTCCTAATCTTCAAGGATGGCAACCCCCGCACCGTGTCTAAAAAGTAAATTTAATGAGTTTATTTAGTTTAATGAGTTTATTTAGTTTAATAAGTTCAATAACTTCCTACTCGCTAATCTCATTAAACTTATTAAACTAAATAAACTCATTAAACTTATTAAACTCATCCTTCCACATCGGAGTGAAGTGAAAAACACCTTTTCGCTTCACTCCCTATGTGCGTTTAAAAAAAGTTGACGAAAAGAATAACTTGTCAACTCATTACCCTATGAGCTCGTTACCACGTCAACTTATCAACAAAGAAAATAACAATGACTCACAGTTTACTAAAACATAGTTGGATAGTAGGTGCTGCAATGCTCGCTCTCACGGCTTGTAGTGACGATGAAGGCATAACGGTGACGGACATCACCGTGCCCGAAGGCTATGCCCTCTCGGCCGACATCTCTACTATCTTCCTGAACTCATCAACGGCCTATGACGTTGAGGCCAATTGGGTGAGCGGCAAATACTTGGCTCGATTTAATTCGGGCAATAAACTTTACGACAATGCCGCACCAAGCGGCACCGATCCAGAAGCGGGTGGCCTTGGTCCGCTCTACGCAGGCTTCTCGTGTAAGAGTTGCCACATGACTACGGGCCGCACCAAACCTGCCATTTGGGCCAACTACGATGAGAGCAAGGCCGACAAAGACGGCTTCTGCACCGTGTCGGGCGGCACGGGCTTTACCTCTGGCTTGATTTACATCACACGTAAGAATGGCTCCTTCTTCCCCGACTATGGCCGCGTACTTCACGACCAGTGCATTCAAGGCACTTACGTGGGCAAGGACGGCAAGGAGTATGAGATGAAGCCTGAGGGCAAATTGCAGGTGAAATGGCACAAGCAGCAGTTCGCCTTCCCCGACGGCGAGACTTACGAATTGGCTTATCCTGAATACCGCATTGCGGAGTGGTATACCAATGGTATGAAGAATTACGGCAAACCTATTGCCGATGCTGTTAAACCTGAGGACTTAATCATCAGTGTTCGCCAACCGCTCCGCCACGTGGGCATGGGACTAATGATGGCGCTCGACCCCACCGAGATAGAAGCTTTGGCAGCTAAGAGCAACTACCCTGAATATGGCATTAGCGGTCGCTGCAACTACATTACCGAAAAGGGCGTTACGGGTGTAGGCCTTTCGGGCAACAAAGCACAACACCTCGACCTCACCGTTGAACTCGGTTTCTCAAGCGATATGGGTGCTACGAATAGCCGTTTCCCAGAAGAGATTTGCGAGGGACAGACGCAGCAGAAGTACGGCAGCATGATGGGCCTTGTTTATTCTAATCGACTCGACGTTTCGACGGAAGCTATGGAAAATGTCGACCTTTATATGCAATGCCTTGGCGTACCAGCTCGCCGCTTGGGTTCGACTACGCAAATGGTGCAGTATGGCGACAAGATGATTACCGAACGCGAAATGGTAAGCATTGGCGAGCAGAACTTCTACAAAGCGAAATGTCAACTCTGCCACGTCACTACATTGCATACTAAAAAGCGCGGTTCTACCCTACTCAATGGCACACACATCCCTTGGTTGGGCGGTTTGACCATTCACCCCTACTCTGACTACTTGTTACACGACATGGGTTCTGAGATTATGGGCGTTGGCCTCAACGACAACTATTGCAGCGGTTTGGCACGCGGCAATGAGTGGCGCACGACTCCTCTTTGGGGCGTTGGTTTGCAACAAAAGGTCGACGGCCACACTTGCTTTATGCACGACGGTCGTGCACGCAACTTCATCGAGGCTATCATGTGGCACGGCGGTGAAGGCGAGGCTTCAAAGAACATCTTTAAGAAGATGCAAAAGAAAGACCGCGACGCACTTATTAAATTCTTGGAATCTCTGTAGAACTCTTTGAGTTGACAAGTTAACGAGTTGACGAGTTAATAGGTAAGTTACCTTATATAACTCATCAACTAAAAACTAACTTGCTCGTTAACTCGTCTACTTGTCAACTCGTCAACCTAAAAAAAGAAGGAAATGAACAAAACAATATTAAGCCTTGCAGCCTTCGTTGCAGCAAGCACACTTACCATAAACGCTGAGAACGTAAACACGACTGACACTGACTCAGCAAACGTAGAAACTGCACAACGTCCGCACAAACATTGTGCTGACGAACATCGCATTAAATATGCTCCCGTCGACCTCGATACTGACAATGGTGTCGTTTCGCTCGCTGGTAGCAAGGGATTCACCATTCAGACCAAGAAGGGCGACTTCATCTTTAAGCCCTATATGTTGGTACAGACCAGTGGCAACTTCAATTGGTACGACGACGAAGGCCTTGACAAGGCTTATAACCAAGACAATGTCGCAAACTCTGGTTTCGCCATTCCTAATGCCATTCTCGGCTTTACGGGTCGCGCCTTTAATAAAGTAAGCTTCAACTTGTCTATCAACGCTGCTAAGTCGGGCGGCAACTTGCTACAGCAAGCATGGTTCGATGTAAAGTTCAACAACCCCGTCCAACTACGCGTGGGTAAGTTTAAGACACCGTTCTCTCACGCTTACCTCACCACATTGGGCGAAACGCTCTTTCCCCAACTCCCCACTTCACTCACCACGGCCGTTATCATGCCTTACGTGCTGAATGCCGTAACGCCCTCAATGAGCACTGGCTTCGACCTCGGCATTGAGCTGCACGGTGTGGTCAACAATAAGTTTGGCTATGAAGTAGGTCTTTTTAATGGTACAGGATCGGGCGTAAATGTAGCCAACAAGACGTTGAGCGACGACTGGCACATTCCCTCTCTACTCTATGCGGGCCGCCTCACTTATATGCCTTGGGGCACTATGCCTTCAACGCAGGGCAATCCCAACCTCTTACACGAAAAGAAGATGTTGATTGGCCTTTCAGGTTCTATGAACGTAGAGAGCGAAAACGAGAGTACGAACGATGCACGTGTAGGTGCTGAGTTTGCGATGATTTACAACCGCTTGTATTTGGCTGGTGAGATGTATTGGATGAATGTTGGTTTCACCAAACGTCAGAAGATTGACGAACACTACAACTACCTCGGTGGTTACGTACAAGCTGGCTATTTCGTTGCTCCACGCGTTCAAGTAGCTGCTCGCTACGACTTTATGAACCGCAACAGTACGAGCAAGGACGGATTCTTAAACATGCCTGCCGTTGGTGTTAACTACTTCTTCAAGGGGTGTAACCTCAAGTTGCAAGCTATGTATCAGTACACGGGTCGTAAAGGACACGATACGCAGCTCGACCGCGACAACGACAACCTCGGCCTCGCTACCCACTCTGCCACCGTTCAGTTGCAGTATTGTTTCTAAATTAGTTGACGAGTTAACGAGTTAACAAGTTGACGAGTTAACAAGTTAACGAGTAAGTTTGTCTTTTTAGCTAACGAGTTAAATAAAGTAACTTTCCTGTTAACTTGTCAACTCGTTAACTCGTCAACAAAAAAACTCGTTCCCCAAAAGCAGAAAGAATGAAATCAATCATAAGTTCTCTACTATTTCTATTGTTGCTTTGCACGGCCTGTGACGACGGACGCATTTATGAAAAGGAGTACGTACCCATTGAGAGTGGCCGTGTGGCAAAGGTCGAGATGGACATCGATGGTGTCAGCTCTTGGCCTAGCAACTATACAGTGGCTATCGCGGGCTTTAGTGCAGACAATCAGTATGCCAGCATTACACGTAACGTGCAGCCCGATGCCAACGGCCACGTATCAATGAAGTTGGTCGGCATTCCTGATGAGGTGAAGACCATTGAGGTCTGCGTCACCAATTCTCTGCGTCGTCGCATCATCACTTTCTATTCGGCCGATGCTCCCACCACCTCTGACACCATTCGCATCAACGCGGGGTCACTCAACGTGGGCATGTATGCTGCCATACAATCGGCCGTACTCAACAAGGAGTGCGCCAACTGCCACAGTGGCAACGCTTGGGCTGCCTCGCTCAACCTCACCGAAGGCCATAGCTATGCTGATATGGTAAACGTCACCTCTCACAAAGACCCTTCTAAACTTCGCGTTCTCCCCTCTGATGCCGACAATAGCATCCTCTACGAAACACTCGCTACCGACATCAGCACCACATGGAAGCACGACCACTCTAAAATCATGATTACCAAGCAGCCCGAATTGCAAATGATTAAAGACTGGATTAACAACGGAGCAAAAGAGTAAAAACGCTTAACGTATTGTTTGGGCAAAATCGGTTTAATAAACCGCAATTTGACAACCCAAACTATTCTAAGACATATATAGCCCCTCTCCTTTTCCCTCATTGATGAGGATAAGGAGAGGGGCTTTTTTCAAAAAAATAACGTCTAAAAATGCAGAAAATAGCAGAATAGAACTTTTGTACACACAAGTCCTCATTCTATGTATGCATTTAACGGAAGAACCATAAAAATTACCACAATGCGACTTTCCCCGCAATTCCCAAGTCAATAGTTGCAGTTACTACCCCCAATGCCTTGAACACTCTTCTCATAGTTGGAATGGTTATGCTATAACCTCTTTCCAATCGAGAAATCTGCGCTCTTTTCACTCCTATAAGCTCGCCAAGTTGCTCTTGCGTCAAGTTCTGTTCTAAGCGAGCTTTCTTGATGGCTTCACCCAATCTATAAGCATGCAATGCTTCATCCACATCACTTTCAAAAGCATCACGTTTTGGAGTGCCAACTTTGCCGAAATGCTTATCAAGCACATCGTCCAATGGAGTAAGATTCATTTGTGCCATACATTCTCTTTTTTGCATACAAAGATAATTACAATGTTTCATAAACAAGAAACACTTCAAAGAAATAGACATTACGTAGTCTCTTTTTAACATTTAAGGAAAAGATAATTGCGTATAAGAAACTTATTTTATAAGCCTTTACTCATAAAGAATCCGCATACTGATAATAAAATCTAAAAAACAAACGTTCCAATCATTAGCATGATTTTCGAAAAAAACACTAAATAATTTGTTGCGTCAAACAAAATGCCTAACTTTCACCCCAAATCATAACAACTCAACAACAAAAACCGATATGAAACACTTAAAACTATTCGCGCCATTGGTAGCCTTGTTGCTGATGACAAGCTGCGTTAGCAAGAAAAAACTTGCTGAGGTGCAAACATCTTACGATCAGCTTAAAACCGAACACGCTACACTGCAAAAGGACTATAACGACGCGCAAGTACGCATTGCCGAATATACCTCTGACTCTAAAAGCTTGGCCGCTCGCCTCAAGGAAGAGCAAGAACGCAATAAGGAGATGAAGGAGGCTTATAACAAGTTGCAGTCATCGTACCAAAGCAACGTACAACAAGGCAATGTCAACATCTCGAAGTTGGTGGACGAAATCAATGCTTCGAATAAGTTTATCAAACAATTGGTAGACGCTAAGACGAAGAGTGACTCGCTGAACCAAGCTTTGACTAACAAACTCACACGTTCGCTCTCTAAGCAAGAGATGAACGACGTTGACGTTCAAGTACTCAAAGGCGTAGTTTACATCTCATTGGCCGACAACATGCTCTACAAGAGTGGTAGCTACGAGATTGGCGACCGTGCTGGCGAAACGCTTTCTAAGATCGCCAAGATTATTACCGACTATAAGGACTACGACGTATTGGTAGAGGGTAACACCGACAATGTGCCTATCTCACAGAAGAACATTCGCAACAACTGGGACCTCTCTGCCCTTCGTGCCTCATCTGTCGTACAGGCTCTGCAGACGCAGTATGGTGTTGACCCCAAACGTTTGAGCGCTGCTGGCCGTGGCGAATACAACCCCGTGGCTTCTAACAACTCAGCCGTGGGCAAACAACGCAACCGCCGCACACAAATCATCATTACGCCTAAGCTCGACCAGTTCATGGACCTCATCGACGAGGCTCCCGAACAACAGCAACAATAATAAGTACGTCCGTCTTACGTAACGCGTTACGTAAGACGGACTTGTTGTATATACAAAACAAATAAGCCTCCATAACGAAACAAGAATAAACTGCAATTTATCTGCCTAATTGGGGGGACGGATCCTCACCTGGGGGCGACGCGTCCCCGAGGCTGCTGATAAAATAGCGTTTT
>ENA-OVGJ01000995-OVGJ01000995.1-human-gut-metagenome-genome-assembly--contig:-NODE-995-length-11300-cov-2.836550_pt1 | contig 11300 bp, 8 predicted proteins | sample MGYA00237772_ERZ505423 | MGnify/ENA primary metagenome ERZ505423 (study PRJEB26158, sample SAMN06016386) | human gut metagenome | biome: human gut; feature: ankylosing spondylitis patient; material...
ATTCAAAGACCTTTCCCGCAAAGCAAAGGTGCAATATATCTGGGACTATTACCGCTGGCACATCATTGCTGCCATCTGCCTTGTGGCGTTTGTCATTTCCATGATCGTACATTATGCTGCCTATAGGGAAAGTGTTTTAGATATAGTGATGGTAAACACCCTGAATCCTTATGAAGAAAGCGTTTCTTCCACAGATGAATTTTTTGAACAGGAAGGCTTTACAAAGAAAGAAGAAATTACCGTAGATACCTCCATCACTTTTTCGGATGACGATAATTACTCCACAAACTACTACAGTGACCAGAAACTGACTTTAAAACTTTCTGTCGGTGGTGCCGACGTTCTTTTTGCACCGAAATTTGTGTTCCAGCAATACGCTGATGCCGGAAGTCTTATGCCTCTTACGGATTTTTTAACAGAGGCGGAATTAGAAAAGTACAAAGATATGATTGTCTATGCAACAGATTCCGAGACTGGCGAGACATTCCCATGTGGTCTGGAACTGAACGACAATCAATGGCTTTCTGACTATGGCTACTACACCGGAACAGTCTGCTTCGGAATTGCATACGCAGCTGATAACAAAGAGAATGCCGTTGATTTCTTCCATTATGTTATGAACTGAATACCTATTGACAAAAAAATCGTGCAAACACAATACGTTTTTGTTCGCACGATTTTTTATTTCAATTATGATTTACAATCTCCGTTACTCCAGTTTAAACCGTTTCACCTCAGTATCAAGCAGATCTGCGATCTCATTGTTATGATCAGCTGCCTTCTGGATATCGCCAACACTTCCGGTAAGATCTGTGGACATTTCTGCCACATTCACAATGCCCTTTGCGCTCTCTTCGACAGCTGCACTGACTGCTGTCGTTGATTCCCTGATCTCGTCCATGGCTTTCTGCAATTCGCCTGCAGCACTTGTGAACTCTTCCATAATGGAATTCATATCACCTGCATCTTTGCTGTAACACTCACTCATTTCCACTAACTGCTGATAACCATCCACAGCAGTTATTCCCGCAAATTCGACCATATTTTCTGCCGCAAGTGCCAGACCATTCACAGCCTCAACTACCGCTGCACTCACTTTTTGTATCTGTTCTGCAGCTTCTGCCGAATTGGCAGCAAGTTTTCCGATCTCATCTGCCACGACTGCAAATCCTTTTCCTGCCTCTCCTGCCCTTGCTGCCTCAATGCTCGCATTTAATGCCAGCAGATTAGTCTGATCGGTGATCTCGATAATATTGGCTGTAAGTTGTGCTATCTTCTGCACTGCGTTGGACTGCTCGATCTTCTCATCCAATGTCCGTGCCATTTCGGCTGTCTGCTCCGCAACCTCCTGCTGTTTATTTAAGGCTTCTGTGCGGACACTGGCTGCCCGCCCGTTCATTTCACCGGAAGAATCTTTCCCATGTTCTGCACGTGCTGCCATGTTTTCAATGGATGTATAAACTTGTCCCACTGAGGTGCTGATCTGCTCCAGTGAAGCGTTTGTCTCCTCCATTGCCGCACTCATTTCCTCCATAGTTGCGGAAACGTCTGTGATATTCACCTCTGCTGCTGCAAGGTTTTGTGCAATCTTTTGTGACGAACCATTTAAATGTTCTGAATTGTCGGAGATCTTCAACATGATTCCCCGTATGTATTCCAATAAAGCATTGACATTCCCTGCAATGAGTTCCATCTCATCTCCACTGTGGATGTCCAGCTTCTGCGTCAGATCTCCCTCATTATGCACGATCTCATAAATCTTGTCGTCCACTTTCTGAAGACCTCTCGTGATCGTTGAAATAATGATGCTAAGAGCCGCTACTGCCAGGACAATGCAGACCGCACCAATCTTGACCACTCCCACAAGTGATGCCTCAAGCCGGGCAGTAATATCAGATGCATCATAATCACACCCCAGAACTGCCACCACTTTTCCTGCGCTGTTTGTGATTGGCTTGTAGACTGTGATCAGGTCTCCATCCTCCGTCTCATCAATATAATCCTGCACATATTCCTGTCCTTCAAATACAGATTTTAACTCCTCATAAGAGTCAGCAAAAGGATCCCCGAGATAACTTACATCTTCGGTTGCTTCCACATCTACTCCGTAATAAACATTTGTCCCATCGGTATATAAAGTATACAGATATGCAATCCCACAGCTGTCCTTCATATTTTTTAAGGCTGCCAGGACTCCTTTATATGCATCGCTTTCTTCTGCCCCCGGAACGATCTGCTCCACCTCGTCGCCATCTAACATACGAAGTGTCAGATCTGCCGCCATGTCTGCCTCCTGAACGCCCATCTCAACCATGCCGTCTTGGATATGTTTGTAAGAATTTACTCCCATAACCACACAGACAACGAGTACACATACACATACCGGGATCAGTATTTTAAATTTGATCCCCAGCTTTCTTGTTCTGACTTTCCGCTTCATCTATTGTTCCTCCAGATTTTCTCTTAAACACACGCATTTCCACAACACCTGTATTTTCCGTCTTTGATATTACTATTATATACCAAAAAAGCACAGATTCAAGTAAAAATCCCCGATAGACCGTCTCATACCGGGGATTTCTGTTATCCGGAAAAGTATTCTTTTTTACTCTAAGATCACGACCGAATACGCAGGTATGGTAAGCTGTTCTTCATCCAGAACGGCAGCTTCCGTTCCTGTCAGAAGCTCCCCTGCGATCTGCAATGGATATTTCCTGTCTTCCGTTGCTCCGAGAGCTGATTTCCCAAAATCGACCGTCTGTGCCTTCTCTGAAGTATTGAACACCAGCGTCAATTGTCCCTCATCACAGGTTTTCCGGATCACGCATACCGTATCATCCGAAATCCCCTCATCAAATGCGACCTTTCCTCTGGCGATCACCGGATACTCATTCCGCAATGCGATCGTCTGTTTCACAAAGTTATAAATGGAATTACCATCGTTTTCCTGCTCCTCTAAACTGCCATACTTCATCTTAATATCGTCCATATCCTTTGGTCCGTCACACATACCCGTAGCATCGGCATCCGTCGACCAGTACATCGGAGCACGCTTATTTTCATCTTTTCCGGAGCCTTTCATTCCAAGCTCCTCCCCATAATACAAAAATGCACTTCCCGACATCAGAAGATTCATTGCATTTCCAAGCTTTGTCTGCGCTTCACTGTAATCGCCGGAATAATAACCTGCGCTCCGCGCCATATCATGATTGGTGTAAAACGGTGCGTCAATGTAAGTATTACTGTAGCTGCCGTAAAGCTCCTGCGTATTGACAAGACTCTTTCCGTAAGCAGAAGCGCCATTTATTCCCTTTACTGTGTCTGCGATGATACCGTCCTTATCCGCAAAAGTAAAATCAAAGAAACTGTCCATGCCACTCTGATAATATTTCGCATAGACACTGTAATCATTCCACGCCTCTCCGACCAGATATGCATCCTCTTTTTTGGATTTCACCATATCATTAAACCAGGTCAGGACTGCAATATTTTTATCATCTGCGCCCGAATAGAATTCCTTTACTGCATCCAGGCGGAAACCGTCCACTCCGAGATCCAGCCAGAATTGCACGATCTGTTCAAACTCTGTCTTTAACATTTCATTATCCCAGTTCAGATCCGGCATCTCGCTCCAGAACTGTCCTTCATAATACCAGTCGGTTCCTTCCACCGGATAATAACCGCCCAGTTTTTCTTTGGAAAAATTATAATAATCTACATAAGGACACTCTGACGCATCCGGTTCTGCTCCCTCCGGAAGGCTCTGGATATACTTGTACGCAGTCTGAAACCACTCATGCTGTGAAGATGTGTGGTTCATGACAAAATCAATGATCACGTTGATTCCGCGCTTGTGGCATTCATCTACAAGTGTCGTAAAATCATCCATCGTCCCGTACTCCGGATCGATTGCTTCATAATCCGTCACATCATACTTGTGATACGTCGTGGACGGCATGACCGGCATCAGCCAGATACCATTGCATCCCAGATCCGTGTCCGTCTCAGGATCACCGTCATTGATATAATCGAGATTTTCCGTCAGTCCTTTCAGATCACCGATTCCATCTCCGTCACTGTCATAAAAACTGTAAACAAACACTTCATAATAAGTTCGGTAATTGTCATCAATCACATTCTCTTCTGCTGTATTGACCTGCTGCATCAGAGATAATGCGGTAACTTCATCCCCTTCTTTTTCTGTATCTGCCTCTGTTCCACTCTCCGACATTGTCTCTGTATTATCCACAGTACCTACGGTTCCACTGGTGCTATTTCCACAAGCGGTTGTCTGTACCAACATCATTCCTGCTAACAGGGCTGCAATCAAACGTTTTTTCATTCCTATAACCATGCCTTTCTCATATCATTTAAAGCTTCTCTTCTTCGTATTATACAACAAAGTGTGCGCTTGCGCACACTTTCGCACACGAGCGGATAGCGTAGCTATATATTCATCTCCGCGAGTTGCGCATCCTCGCGGAGCGTTTTTATGTTTACATAAAAAGGGACTGCTGTATCAAGATTTTCACTCTCATACAACAGTCCCACACACAGCCAAAACTTATCCGCTGCCCGGGTTAACCCTTTACAGCTCCACTCATTCCATCTACATAGAATTTCTGTGTCAGTAAGAACAGAATTGCAATCGGAATGGATACCACAACTGCGCCTGCGGCAAAACAGGTATACCAGCTGTCAATGTATTCTTTTTCAAGCATCTTCCAAAGACCGATAGACACGGTGTAGTACTGTGCATCAGCACGGCAGATAACCTTTGCAAAAATGAAGTCTACCCACGGTCCCATGAAGGATGTCAAAATGGTATAAACAATAATTGGTTTACTGAGTGGCGCGGTAATTTTGGTAAATACCTGCCATCTTGTTGCCCCATCGATGATCGCAGCCTCGTCCAGCGCCTTCGGGATCGTGTCAAAGAAACCTTTTGCAACATAGAATCCAACACCGGATCCTGCTGAGAATACGACGATCAAAGCGATGCGGATCATAGATCCCTCTGCCAGTCCAAGAGCCTTTAAAATATAGTAAACAGCGATCATGGACATAAAGGATGGGAACAATCCGAGGATCATTGCGACATTCATAAATGGTTTTCTCATGTTAAAACGCATTCTTGACATTGTATAAGATACTGAAAGTACAAAAATGGTTGAAATGATACATGTAAAAATCGCAATGATAAAAGTATTCACAAACATTTTCGGGAAGTTCAAAATACTTGTATCTGTGAATAATTTCACATAGTTGTTAATCGTATAAGTCTTCGGGAAGAAAGTGGTTACGTAAGAACCTTTCTCACCGCGGAAACTTGTCAGGACTACCCAGAAAATCGGCAGCACCCAGATGAATGACAGGATTGCCAGAAAAATATGGATAATAATATTCACAATTGTTTTCTTTGCTTTTGTGCCAGATGTCACTTGTTTTTTACTCATTACATGAATCCCTCCTCATCTTTGTAAGATGCGGTATTACGATATGTTACCAGCGCAACGATCGCAAGGACAATGAACGTCATAATACCAATTACTGCACCTAAGTTGTAGTAGTTCTTATCAACGGTCAGTTTGTACAGCCATGTAACAAGCAGATCTGTCTTACCGGCTGTTGCATCCACCGGTGTCGGATTACCGCCGGACAGCAGGTAGATAACGTTGAAGTTATTGATATTTCCGGTAAACTGTGTAATGAGGTATGGTGTCATGACAAATAACATATATGGCAATGTGATCTTGAAGAATATCTGGATTGCATTAGCTCCATCAATCTTCGCTGCCTCATATAATTCACCCGGAATGTTCTGTAAAATACCTGTTACCTGAAGTAACGTATATGGGATACCTACCCACAGGTTGATAACGATAACTGTCACTCTGGCCCATGTCGCACTTGAGAAAAATGGAAGCGCCGTATCGATCAGACCATATTTTAATAATAAAGTGTTTACGATACCGGTTGGCTGTAACATACTTCTCATGATCAGCAGGGAAACAAACTGAGGTACTGCGATGGATAATACAAAGCAGAATCTCCAGAATCCCTTAAAATGTGTCTCTTTACGGTTGATCACGATTGCAAGGATCATACCGAAAATATAGTTTAATGCTGTTGCAAAAATCGCCCAGGTGATCGTCCATGTCAGTACGGAATAGAACTGCTTACCGATACTGTCGTTCAAATTTAAGATTTTTGCAAAGTTTGCAAGCCCAACCCAGTCAAATAATACCAGATGATCATTTACCTTGCTGTAATTGGTAAATGCCATGGAAATATTATAGATCAGTGGAAGGATCGTAAAGATCAATACTCCCATGATCGGCGCTGCAAGTAATAATTTATGTAAATTTTGATCAAACAAACTCTTGAAGTCTTCTTTAAAGGTGTTCAGGTGCTTTCCTGATTTTGCAAGCACTTCTGATTTATAAGAGCTTTTTACTGCCTCTCTCCACACAACGATAAACATCAATGTAATATAAATCGTTGCAACTCCATACAACAGGATCAGGGATGACTGATCACCGGCAGTGTACTCATAGATACTTTTCTTTTCATTCCAGACTTTTTCCTGCTCTCTCCATCCCAATGATGGAAACATGGATAAATTATAAATTCCGGATTGGATCATAAACCATATATATCCAATCTCAACAACCAGAAACATCAGTCCCTTTGCGATCTGTCTGTGTGCGATATTACCCAAGCCCATAATAAGCAGGGAAAGCTTTGTAATGATATTTCCTTTTGTAACCGCACCGGTCACGGTATATGGATCCGCAAACTCTTTTTTTCTTTTTCCAGCCTGTATCACGTTATGGGCCTCCTTAAAATAAAAATGGATTCCTTAGTATCAAACAATCCTCAGAGCGCTCATGCGCCCCGAGGTTTGTATTTTGCATGTAAGAATCTTCTGTATCCTTTTTACTGTGCTGCGTCTGTGTTCATTGCTGTGTTCATATCTGCTGTCTTTTCTGCAGCGTTATCATGTGTGATCTCGCCAGCGACAAGTGCTTTACCCATATTCTCAGCTGGTGACCAGTAGTTACCCATCTCAGGTACTAATGGCTGCATGATAGATGTGTTGATCATTACGTCTGCAACTGCTGCTGCGATCTCATCATCAACTGCAACGTTTGTGTTTGTAGGAAGGATGTTTCTCATATCGTAGTGATCTTTCTGAGCGTCCTCACCTGCAAGGTAAGCTGCCAATGCCATAGCAACCTGCATGTTCTCAGCATTTGGGTTTACACCGATTGCTTTAGATCCGATGAAAGATTTCATCTGGCAGTCTGTTCCGTTTAAGTTAAATGATGGAAGTGCTGCAACACCCATGTTGTCACCAAGTGCTTCTTTTACAGCTTCTGCATTCCATGTACCGGAGAATACAGCGTTTACGCTTCCGTCACGTAAACCTGCAAGACCAGCTCCGTCTGCATCATTGATAAAGTTAGGATTTGCAACTACATCAACTAAGTAATCTGTAACAGCTGCTGCCTTTTCTCCATCGAAGTCGATACCTGCTGCTGCGTCTGTACCATCTCCGAATAATGAACAGCCATTTCCAACATAGAATGCCTGAATGTACCAGGAATCAGATAATGGGAAGGCAACTTTTCCTTTCTCCAACATTGTGTCAAAGCTCTTGATATCCTCATCAGAGAATACACTCTTATCATAGTACATGAACCATGTATTAGATGTAAATGGGAATGCTACTACTGCATCATTGTATGTAACAGATGCTGTAATGGAATCGGAGTTTGTGCTTGTTACATAATCAAGATAAGATCCGCCGAGCTCAGCAAGTGCGTTTGCTGCTACTAAATCAGGGATGTTATCGTTTGCCAGCATATAGACATCTGCAGATCCCTCAACGTCTGTTGTGACAGTAGCTTTTGCATCACCCTCTGCACATACACCATACTCAAATGTGACATCCCAGTTTGGATGAGCCGCATTGAATGCGTCACATTCTTTCTGTAACCAGCCTGTATCCTGATCTTCCTGTGGGCTCCATACAGTCAATGTACCGCTCCATGCTTCCTCTTCTTCTGTTGCTGCATCATCAGATGCTGCTGCTTCTGTAGAAGGTGCCGCATCGTTTCCTGCAGTTGTGTTGTCTGCTGCTTCCTGTTTGTCGCCGCAGCCTGCTGTCATTGTAGCTGTCATAGCTGCAACAAGTAATAATGAGATTGCTTTCTTTTTCATTTGATTCCTCTCCTTTTTTAGAATAAGACTTCTATATAAAATGCTTATGCATCTTATAGCGTATTTGTTATCTGCGATATACGGTTGCCAGAGTCCGTATCCATGCTCTCCGTTCTTCGCTCAAAGTATCTTTTCCGATACGCCAGCGCCAGTTGCGTCCCACCGTGGAAGGTGCGTTCATTCTGGCTTCGTTTCCAAGCTTCATCAGATCCTGCATCTGGATAATGGCCACATCTGCGATACTTGCATAGGCTGCCCGGATCAGTGCATCCGGTATTTCTTCTTTATAATGAATGTTCAGATACTCATACAGATATGCCAGTTCGTAATCTGACTTATCCCGGAAATAACCAACGATCGTTTCGTTGTCGTGAGTTCCTGCATATACGACCATGTTCGTGTCCTGATAGTTATGTGGGAGATGCTCATTCGCGGTGTCATCATCAAAGGCAAACATCAAAATCTTAATGCCCGGCCATCCGGTTTTTGTCTTTAACTTTTTCACTCCCGGAAGCCCACCCTTTGGTCCAATGTCTTCCACGATCACCCGCGTATCACCCAGAACCTCTGTCATGGCATCTGTCAGTTTCCTGCCCGGTCCTTTGCTCCACTTGCCATTTCTTCCGTCTTCTGCATCTGCAGAAACGGTGTAATAACGGACCAGACCGGAAAAGTGGTCTAACCGGATCACATCAAATAATTCCATGTTCTCAAGCATTCTTGCCTTCCACCATGCAAAGCCATCCTCTTCCATGACGTTCCAGTCATATACCGGACTGCCCCATACCTGACCGCTCTCGGAAAATGCATCGGGTGCTGCCCCTGCGACCACATTCGGTCTTCCATCCGGTTCAAGTAAAAACATCTCACGGTGCGCCCATACATCCACGCTGTCTGACGCCACGTACAATGGCATATCACCGATGATCTGGACTCCACGGCTATTTGCGTACTGCTTCAGCTGCATCCACTGCTTAAAAAACTCGTACTGGCAAAATTTGCAAAACATGATGTCATTATGTAATATTTCCTGATACTCTTTCACTGCCTCCGGATCTCTGTCCCTGAGCGGCACGTCCCAGCTCTGCCATTCTATATCTCCAAAATGCCGTTTCAATGCGGTATAAAGAGAATAATCAGACAGCCATCTGTCGCTTTTTTCTATAAAAGCAAGGAAGTCTTCACTCTTCGCAGAAAATCTCGAAAAAGCCATTCGCAAAATCTTGTAACGGTTCTCATAGATGGTTGCATAATCAATATCTGCATCATCCGTTCCCCAGTTAAAACTGCGGATCTCCGTCTCCTGTAACAATCCATCCTTCACCAGATCATCCAGATCAATGAGATATGGGTTTCCGGCAAATGCGGAGTAGGACTGATACGGACTGTTTCCAAAACTGGTAGGACCGATCGGAAGCACCTGCCAGTACCTCTGCTTGAGATCGACAAGTAAATCAACAAATTGGAATGCAGCTTCCCCTAATGTTCCTATTCCATATGAAGATGGTAAGCTTGTGATTGCCAGCAGGACTCCTGCTCCCCTGGTCAATTCTTTTGATCCCAATTCTTTTCCTCCCGTTCTGTTGGAATGATCCCGCATTCAAAACTTATACGAATTGTTTCGTGAATTTTCGTATCTGAGGTAATTTTAGTTCATGGAAACGTTTTTGTCAACGAATTTGCAAATATTAATATCGATTTTGCTATTTTTCACGTTTTTATATTTGTTTTTTTGTGTAAAATGACAAGTTTTTCTCGTTTTGTTTCGAAACTTTTTTGAAATCTCTGAGCAGACTGCTTGAAAACAGAAATTCGATTCTATATAATAAGGGAAGTATCGAATAATTATAACAAAGAGGATAAAGACTTGGCTACGATCAAAGATATAGCAAATCGTCTGGGTGTATCCGTCAGCACTGTCTCCAAAGGTTTGAACGGAGCAAGCGATATCAGTGATGAATTAAGACAGATGGTCTTAGATACCGCAGTGGAAATGGGATATGCGACCAAACGATCAAAAAAAGTAGAAAACCGCAAGCTTGCGATTTTCATTGAAAATATGGACTATGAAGCTGCCACATTCCGGTCACACCGGCATTCCAGCTCGCAGAAAAATATGACACCTATATGTTAAAGAATGGTTTCTGTGGAGCCTTTCTCGTCGGCTTCGCCCTTCACGACGAATGGATGAAACAGTTAGAACAAACCACCATGCCGACTGTTCTCTTCGACAATTATATTAAGAAGAATCCGAATGTTGCTTACATTGGAACGGACAACTATGAGGGAATCGATGCGGCAGTTGACCATCTCTACACACTCGGTCACAAAAAAATTGCCTTTTTAAATGGTTCCCTGCACTCCATGGTATCCGAGCAGCGTCAGGAAGCCTACTATAACAGCATGAAAGCACATGGTCTTGAGATCAATGAAGACCTGACCGTTTACGGCTATTATGTGGCAGACAGTGCAAAGTATCACGTTCCTACTTTTTTGGGTGCGGGTGCTACTGCGATCATCTGCGGCAATGACCTGATCGCATCCGGTGTTATCACGGAATGCAAGCTCCGCGGTTTCCGCGTGCCGGAAGATATCAGCGTGGTCGGATTCGATGACATTCCGATCTCCTCCATGCTAGAGCCACCGCTTACCACTATCCGGCAGGAACGCAGTGAACTCGGAAAATGTGCTTATGTCATTTTAAACTCCCTGGTACATCACATTCCAATCTGCCGCACACAGCTCCGTGCGACACTGATCGAACGTGAATCAACCGCAAGATATCAGGCTCCGGTCAAAAAACAATAAGATCACAGAAAAAAATCCGCCGTCCACAGGATCTGTGGGCTGGCGGATTTTTCTTATCTCAACACAAAAATAAAAAGCCCCAGATGCTGAACGAACTTCAACACTTGAGACCTCTTAATGCCGGCGACCGGAATCGAACCGGTACTGTGTTGCCACAACAGGATTTTAAGTCCTGCGCGTCTGCCAGTTCCGCCACGCCGGCATTGTACTGTTTAATTGTACAAGTGGGACCTACAGGGCTCGAACCTGTGACCCCCTGCTTGTAA
>ENA-OVGJ01001002-OVGJ01001002.1-human-gut-metagenome-genome-assembly--contig:-NODE-1002-length-11212-cov-7.415793_pt1 | contig 11212 bp, 7 predicted proteins | sample MGYA00237772_ERZ505423 | MGnify/ENA primary metagenome ERZ505423 (study PRJEB26158, sample SAMN06016386) | human gut metagenome | biome: human gut; feature: ankylosing spondylitis patient; material...
GCGTAGCTTACGCCTTTGTCTACCACATAGGCAACGCCCAGTTTGGTCTTGCCCTTTGCGGCTTTGGTCATGGCTTCGGGGTAAGTGCCGTCCTTCGGCAGGGTAAAGCGGATGGTATCATCCTTCAACGACCACTCGGTCTCGATTTCAAAGCCCGGAACAAAATTATCCGGACCAAAAGCCCCCATGCTCAGGTTTTCAAACGCGGTGGCATATTTTTCCTCTTTCAAAGAGGCTCTTGCTTCATTATTTGCTTTAACGACGCGGTAGAACTCGGTCTTATCTTTGCTAGTGTCGCAGGACACCGAAGTACCGGCGACCCAGTTTGCAATGCTGTAAGCCTTTTCGCTCAACTCCACGCTGTAGGTCTTTTTGAATCTATCGCACAGCGCCTTTGCGCTTGCGGCGTCCGAGGGCTTAGGCCCCATGGGTGCGCCTACGCTGGCATCGCAGGCGGTGAACACGGTCAGTGCCATCAGGCTGACCAGCAGGCAGGCCAGTAATTTCTTCCAGTTTTTCATAGAACGATGCTCCTTTCTGTTCCGGGGTCGTTGCGGGTCTGCATCCGCACGGACGCAGTTCTTTTTGCTTTCTTCTGCATCCATGATACCTTTTTTTAACAGGAAATGCAATCGTTTTGGCGCAAAAAAACAGGCTGCCGTGCAAAAAACACGGCAGCCTGCGGAAAAAGCTTTATTTTGCGTACTCCACAGCGCGGCTCTCGCGGATGACGTTGACCTTGATCTGGCCGGGGTAATCCAGCGTATCCTCGATCTTTTTGGCGATAGCGCGTGCCAGCAGGATGACCTGATCGTCGCTGATGACGTCGGGCTTGACCAGAATGCGCACCTCGCGGCCTGCCTGTACGGCAAAGGCCTGCTCCACGCCCTCGAAGCTGGAGGAGATCTCCTCCAGATTTTCCAGACGCTTGACGTAGCTTTCCACGTTCTCGCGGCGGGCACCCGGGCGGGCGGCGCTGATGGCGTCGGCAGCCTGAATGATGAAGGCCAGCGGGGTCTTGGGCTCCACGTCGCCGTGGTGTGCCTCAATGGCGTGGATGATCTGGGTGTTCTCCTTGTACTTGCGGCAGATGTCCACGCCGATCTGGACGTGGCTGCCCTCGATCTCGTGATCCAGTGCCTTGCCGATATCATGCAGCAGACCGGCGCGGCGTGCCATGGTAACGTTCACGCCCATCTCGCCTGCCAGCAGACCGGCCACCCAAGCCACTTCCATGCTGTGGGTCAGGGCGTTCTGGCCAAAGCTGGTGCGGTACTTCAACCGGCCGATCAGCTTGATCAGGTCGGGGTGCAGGCCGTGGATGCCCAGCTCCATCACCGCACGCTCGCCCTCGCGCTTCATCTGCAGCTCCAGATCGTGGCGGCACTTTTCCACCGTCTCCTCGATGCGGGCAGGGTGGATACGGCCATCGCCGATCAGGCGCTCCAGCGTCATGCGGGCCACCTCGCGGCGGGTCTGGTCGAAGGAGGACAGGGTAATGGCCTCCGGGGTATCGTCGATGATGAGATCCACGCCGGTAGCGGTCTCCAGTGCGCGGATGTTGCGGCCCTCGCGGCCGATGATGCGGCCCTTCATCTCATCGCTGGGCAGCGGCACCACACTGACGGTGGTCTCGCTGCAATGGTCGGCAGCACAGCGGCTGACGGCCTGTCCGATGAGGTTGCGGGCGATGTTATCGCAGTTTTCCTTCAGGTCGGTCTCGTAGGCGGCAACGCGCACGGCCTTTTCGTGGGTCAGCTCCTCGTCCACCTTGTGCAGCAGCACCTCGCGGGCGTCCTCCTGGCTCAGACCGGCCAGCGTTTCCAGACGCTCCATCTCCTTGGCGCGCAGAGCGTCGATCTCTGCCAGACGCTCCTCGGCCTCGGCAGCGCGCTTTTTCAGCTCTTCTTCCTTCTTTTCCAGCGCCTCGGTCTTGCGGTCCAGCGCTGTCTCCTTCTGGTCGATGCGGTTCTCCTGACGGCTGATCTCCGCACGGCGCTGCTTGATCTCCTTGTCGGCCTCTGCCTTCTGGGCATCGACCTCGGCTTTCAGACGGAAAGCCTCGTCCTTTGCTTCCAGAACCGCTTCCTTGCGCTTCTGGTCAGCGGTCTTGATCGCCTCGTTCACCAGCCGGGTAGCCTCGGCCTCGGCGCTGCCGATCTGGGCTTCGGCAGTCTTTTTACGGTTGTTGTAACCAATAAAATAGCCCGCAGCCACGCCGACAACAGCAACGATCAAGGCCACGATCACTCCGATCGCGGTCATTGCGTTCACTCTCCTTTGTTTCAATTCAATGCAAAATTAAAAGCAGGAGACGCTGCGCAGCAGGACACGGGCAATGATATAGAAAGAGCTTTCAATGCAAAAAGTGACACCAAAACCATACGCACCACCCAAAACCGGCGGCACGGGCAAAAGCATACGGCTTTTCTCTTTACGGTTCCATTTTATATCAAACAGGCACGCTTTGCCTGAAACGGGTACAGGGTCACACTGAAACCTGCGTACAGCGTCTTTGATTCCATACTACTAAATATAGTACGAAACATTTGCCCGCTTGTCAAGAGGAAAACCCTGCCCGCAGAACATTTTGTGCAGAAAAACAAAAATAAGATGGCCGAGGGGGTTCTCTCCTTCAAACCAAAAGGGCTGCCCCGGAGAACGGAGCAGCCCTTCTGGCTTATGATGAGAAGAAGAAAATGAAGGAGAATAGCTTATTATTTGGCGGCTTTTTCGCCCTCCGGGAAGATGATCTTATTCACAAAGAAGAAGATCACCATGGAGATGCCGCCGTTGAGCACGGTGGTGCCGATGTTGTAAATGAAGTCCGGTACCAGCAGACCGGCCACCGCCACCCAGATGCAGTTGATGGAGTTGACGATGCAGGTGATGATGCAGAAGGCCAGCACATACCAGCCGATCTGTTTTGCCAGATCGCCCTTGCTGCGGAACACAAAATTGCGCTGGATGGGGAAGTTGATGCACTCGCCGATGACCATGGCGATCATGTAGGCGCAGAAGTAGGGCAGACCGCCGTGGGCGGCATCGTAGCCGAGGATGTTCCACTTGAAGGTCTCGCCGAACAGGGTGATGTCAATGCCCGGCCAGCCGAAATCCACCATTGGCAGGCTTGCAAAGGCCTTGGGCAGAAATTGCAGCAGCAGGTACTTGAACACGGTGATGAGGTTGGACACGATGACGAACAGGCCGCCCTCGCGCACCCACTTGGCAGCGGCGGGGTGCTTTGCCGCAAAGTTATTCCAGAAATTCATAGCCTGCTTCCTTTCAGCTGTTTTTCAAGCGCTCTTCCATGCAGCTGTTCAGCACGAGGTTCTTCACGGCCTCAAAAATCACCCGCACAAGGCCGATGATCCAGAAGCCCTGCAGCTCCATCACGATGCCGTCCACCATGCCCATGCTGATGGCGCCGTTGGTCATTTTGGCCAGCGCACGCAGAGGCATATTGTACTGGAACAGGATGTTCAGGTCGGGCTTGCCCTTTTTGATGCTGCGGCGCAGCAGGGTGCCCAATACCGCCGCTGCCAGCCAGCCGATGGGGCTGCGTCCGTGTCCCATCTCGCCCAGCGTCATTTTGCGGTCGATGTGCACCTTGTTCTCCGGGATGGGACGGCCCAGCAGCGCCTCAAACTCCGCATCCGGCACGTTCTGCACCTGCGCAGTGCGGTAATGCTCCAGATTTTTGCCCGCATAGGGGTCGGGTGCGCCGGTGCCCGCCACCGTGACAGCGGCAGTCAGGCGGATATCGGCGCTGGAAGCGCCCACCAGCAGCTGATAGCTGCCGCCCTCCACCTCCCAGCGGTCGGTCTTGACATTCCAGTAGCGGAACGCCTTATCGTCCAGCGGGATGGTGACGGCCTTGCTCTCTCCGGCTTCCAGCTGCACCTTGGCAAAGCCCTTCAGCTCCTTGACGGGGCGGAAAACTTTTGCATCCGGCTTTGCCACATACAGCTGCGCCACCTCGGCACCTGCACAGCTGCCGGTGTTGGTGACAGTCAGGGTCACGCCCTTTTCGTCTGCTTTCAGGTCACTGTACGCAAAGCTGGTGTAGCTCAGGCCGTAGCCGAAGGGGAAGGCGGTGGGCACACCGGCGGTGTCGTAGTAGCGGTAGCCCACATACAGACCCTCGCGGTACTCCACAGTGGGGCCGTCGCCGCCGAAATGCGCTTTTGCGGGGGTGTCGGCGTAGCTGCGCGCCCAAGTCTCCGCCAGCTTGCCGCAGGGGTTCTGCGCGCCGGTGAGCACCTCGACCAGTGCGCCCGCACCGGCCTGACCGCCCAAGCAGCCGTAGACCAGCGCCTTGCAGTCCTTGACCCAATCGCTTTCCAGCGAGGAGCCCGCACTCAGCAGCAGCACCACGTTGGGGTTCGCTGCCGCCACAGCGGTCAGCAGTTCCAGCTGGTTTTCTGCCAGCTTCATGTCGGCGCGGTCGATGCCCTCGCTCTCCTTGATCTCGTCCAGACCCATGCACAGCAGCACCACATCGGCGTTCTTTGCCAGCAGCACCGCCTCGGCCTTCAGTGCCTCATCGGGCTTGCCCTGCCGGTCAAAGCCCTTGGCGTAGCCGACGCTGTTCAGGCCGCTTTCGGCAAGGCAATCCAAGAAGGAATCCACCTTGATGGAGTTGACGGCGCTGGAGCCTGCACCCTGATAGCGGGGCGTCTGGGCAAAGTCGCCGATGACCGCCACCTTTTCTCCCTTTGCAAGGGGCAGCAGGCTGTTTTCGTTCTTCAGCAGCACGATGCTCTGGGCAGCAGCCCGGCGTGCCAGTGCGTGGTGGGCGTCGGCATCGAACTTGCCGGGTGCGGCGTCCACCGCCGCCTTGGTGGTGAACACCAGTTCCAGCAGCTCCTCCAGCCGGGCGTCCACGTCCGCTTCGGTGATCTTGCCGGTCTGCACCGCCTTCATCAGCTCCCGGATGGCGTCCCCGCCGGGGGCGGGCATTTCCAGCGTAGAGCCGTTCTTTACGCCGAGGGCGTGGTCGTTGCTGCCGCCCCAGTCGGTGACCACTGCGCCGTCAAACCCCCAGTCCCTGCGCAGGATATCTATGAGCAGGTGGGCGTTCTCGTTGGCGTAGGTGCCGTTGACAAGGTTATAGGCGGACATGATGGTCTTGGGCTGCGCCTCCTTGACCACCATCTCGAAGCCGGTCAGGTAGATCTCCCGCAGGGTGCGCTCGTCCACGATGGAATCCGAGGCCATGCGGCGCAGCTCCTGACTGTTCACGGCAAAGTGCTTGGGGCAGGCGGCAATGCCGTTTTTCTGGATGCCGCGGACGTAGGCCGCCGCCATCTTACCGGCAAGGTAGGGGTCCTCCGAGAAATACTCGAAGTTGCGGCCGCACAGGGGGCTGCGCTTGATGTTCAGGCCGGGGCCCAGCAGCACCGACACGCCCTGTGCCGCTGCTTCTTCGCCCATGGCTGCGCCCACAGCCTCGCCCAGTGCCGGGTCCCAGCTGTTGGCAACGGTGGCTGAGGTGGGGAAGCAGGTGGCGGGCACACTGGGGTTCAGGCCCAGATGGTCGGCTGCGCCCGCCTGCTTGCGCACGCCGTTGGGGCCGTCCGACAGGGTAATGGCCGGGATGCCCTTGCCCGGCAGCGCCCGGGTGGTGAACACCGTGCCGCCGCTCAGCAGGGCGCATTTTTGTTCCAGGCTCAGTTTTGCAATAATATCCTGATGTTTCACGGGGAAATCTCCTTTCAGTAGAAACGGTATTGCCTTTGGAAACAGGACCACGCATAAGGAGAAGAAGCGTGATTCTGTTTCCAAAAGGGAACACGGCTGCGGGTCGTAACTGCCGTGCAGCCGTGTTCCGGGATTAGAAGGAAGACAGTTTTGATTACGGGTCAGTACTTATGCCTTACTCACATCCGCACCTGCATTGGTATTAGCCAGCGTTTTATTATACTTGCGGCGGCGAAGAATCACCACAACACCTGCCAGAACCAACACATAGACAATCACACTGCCTACCAGTGCAGGCGTGCGCCACATAGGCACAGGCGCATCTACATCTACACCGTAGCTATTCGCCAGCGTATACAGATACTGATGTGCAGCTTCGCGCATCTTCAGCTGACCGGTAGCAGTCTGGCTCAGGTTATCGAAGGTCTTAGTGCCCCAGCCAAACAGCAGATTGGTACCACCTGCCAAGACAGCTTTTTCAATATCCATAAAGCCATGCTCCTCGTTGTTATCCGTAATCACAGTGCCAATAAAGCCCCATTCATTACGCAGAACATTGGTCAGTAGTGCAGTACTTGCACCGGCCCAAGTAGTACCAATATTATTGTAGGAAGACATCACAGCCGTGCTGCCGCCTTCCTTCACAGCCTTTTCAAACGGCACGAAGTAAATTTCACGCATTGCCTGCTCATCGGCCCAGGTGCACAGGCCATAATGACGCCAGGTCTCACGCTCATTCAGTGCAAAATGCTTAATGTAGCAGTACATACCATTTTTCTCTGCCGCACCAACCGTAGCAGCGGACATGGAACCAGAAAGGAAGCCATCCTCAGAATAGTACTCAAAGTTACGGCCAGCAAATGCATTGCGGTGGGTATTAGCACCAGGTGCATACCAGCCGGAAATATTCCACGCCTTTCCTTCCTGCGAGATTGCATCGCCAAATTCAGAAGCTAGGTCTACATTCCAAGTAGCCGCCAGCAGAACTTCTGCCGGATAAGTAACCGTCTTATATGTGCAGGTACCCATAAAGGCATCGAACACATAACTCAGAGCGGCAGGTCCGTCCATTTCATAAGTCTGTCCCTTACCGATATTATCAACTGCTGCGCTTCCCCAGCCATCTGCGCCCAGCAGTTTGTACATATCATCAAGGGTCAGCTGATCCAGCAGCTTATCCCACTGTGCATCATCATAGGCAAGGCCTTCCATGTCTTTCAGAGTAAGGCCATTCTTTGCACCAAAGGTCGGCGCAGTGTCATCTGCATCCACATAGCTATCATCCACTACCAGCGCATTGTTGAAGGCTTCCAGCTGTTCAGCAGTTGCTTCCTTGCTGGTACCGGGAACGATCTGCCAAGTGTCACGGTTGAGGTAAGCCACATCACCAGCTGCATCATCAAACTGATTTGTTGCTACCACTTCGTCCGAAGAGCGCTTGCCGACATACTTGCAGTTTTCCACACCACTGCCAAACGCACTGTCCTGGAACACTTCATTCTCAGCAACCTTGCAGGTCATGGTCAGATTATCTTTCACCGTATGAGAATCCGTACGCAGAGAAATCTGATACTCGCCAGCTTCCAGCACGTAGGAACCGGTAGAAGTGTAGTACTTCTGTGCATCATAAGAAGCCATCTGCTCTACCGGCATAGAAATCGTAACCGTTTCCGTTTCGCCCGGCTGCAATTCCTTCGTTTTTGCAAAGCCGCCCAGTACTTCGCCAGCCTTCTGCAAGCCGCTGCCGCCTTCAGCTGCACTGTAATAGGGCGCACTGTAATACAGTTCCACAACATCTTTGCCAGCCACATTGCCAGTATTGGTAACTTTGACATTCCACTCCAGCGTATCCTGTGCGGTAACGGTAGTCGGAATCGTGTTTTCCAGTTCCCAGTCAAAGCTTGTGTAGCTCAAGCCATAGCCAAAGGGGAACTGCACTACATCATTGTAGGAAAGTCCCGTCAGATTTTCTCCTTCACGGGTAGTGTAATCGTAGCTTTCACGGGTTTCGTAATAACGATATCCCACATAAATGCCTTCCTGATACTCTACAAGGTAGGCAGGATGACTTTCGAAGTTTTTGAAGCAGTCCTTAGAGTTGGTATACTCAAAGGTATCAAAGTTGTAGTAAGAAGGGGTCGTTTCTACTGCATAAGGGTAGATATCCGGCAGACGGCCAGAGGGGTTGACTGCGCCCGTCAGAATGTTGACAATTCCAATCGTGCCCACATCACCGGGATCACCGATCCAGAGGGCTGCATCAACGCCTTCATCATTCAGGAAGCCCAGTTCCATGGCATTGCCCGAATTGATCAGAACGATAACATTATCAAATGTCGCTTCTGCCTGTTCCAGCAAAGACTGTTCCGCACTGTTCAGTTCCAGATAATGCTTGCTCTGATCCGGTGCATACGAGGTATTTTCAGCCATCGAAGTGGGCAGGTCATTGCCTTCACCGCCCTTGCGGGAGAACACGACCACAGCAGTATCCGAAAAATCCTTCATTGCTTCAAATGAGCAGTCTCCAGTATACTGGTACTCCACACCCATGTTCTTAGCCAATTCCTCGGTTGCAGGCAGTTCCGGGATGGAAAAATCAACAGAGAATGTATTTCCGCCTTCGTTGTTTTTGGGGCTGTAGAGATTGACCAGATTTTGATTCACTTCAAAACCTGCATCCGTAAAGGCTTTTACAAAATCTGTCCGATTTGCAGTGTAGCTGCTGCCACCGGAACCCGTACCGCCATAAACCGGATTTGCGGAAGCATAGCCCAGAAGATTGATTTTTCGGTTTGTTCCTGCCAACGGCAGAGCGCCGTCATTTTTCAGAAGGACTGCGCCTTCCTCCTCGATTTTCTGAGCCACTGACAAACCATTTGCATACGATGTTTTTTGCAATTCCGGGTCTCCATTCTGGCCAGGGAATGCCTTGTCCAGAGAACTGGGAAACACACCAAACATTGCTACATCTGCCACTATTCCAACTGCCAGTAAGAGTGCTGTAACAGCTGTCAGCAACTTTGTGGGCTTTTTGTTGTTCGGATCGCGCTTCATTGTGTTGTCTCCTCCATATTCTTTTATATTTTTTGGGCCGTACCCAACTGTGACCCATTATAACGGATATTTGCGCATCGTTATCATCTTTTGCACAATCTGTCGTTTTGGATACACAGTTTGCAAAAGTTACAATAAATTTTCAATTTTTATTGTGCTAATACACAAATATTGCAACATTGTATTTGTGCACCCTGCCAGACAACAAAAAACGGCAGGGGATACCTGCCGTAAAAAATCATTCGTTTTTGGGTAGCGGAAACAGGATGCGCAGGGTGCACCAGTTGTTTTCCCAGTGCAGCGTCATGCTGCCGCCGTGCTGCCCGACGGTGGTGCGGACGCTTTTCAGGTCCGACCCCTGCTGCGGCAGACCGTCCGCATCCAGTGCCGGGGCGGCCTCTGTATAATGCTCGAACCGCAGCATGGCAAAACCGCCCTGACTGTACACCGCCACCTTGATGAGCCGCTTTTCGGGGTCCGGTTCGGCGCGCACGGCGGCAATGGCGTTGTCCAGCGCCACGCCCACGATGGTGCACAGCTCCCGGATGGTGAGAAAGCCCAGCATCCTGCCGTCCGCTACACTGGTGATGGTAATGTTCTCCTGCTGGCATTCCATGGTCTTGGCGGTGAGCAGGGTATCCAGCACCGGGTTGCCGGTCTTGTTCTCGGCCTCGTACTGGCGGATGTTCTGCTCCATGGCAGCAATGGCGGCGTTCTGCTTGGTCTGGTCCTGCTCCTCCCGGATGCGGGCAAGCTGGACTTTCAGTTCATGGTACCGCCGGTTGATGAGGTTGATGCCCTCCTTGCTGCGCTTGTACTGCTCGTACTGGCGGTGCAACACCTCGTCCATGGCGGCAAGCTCGCTGTGCAAAGCGTTCTCCTGCAGCTGCTCGTGCTGCACAGATAAGATCAGCACGCCGGAAAAATCCACCAGTGTGCGGATGGAAAAAATGCTCATGTTGATCTCGCTGCCGGGCAGAAAGCCCAGATTGCTCACCGCAAAGGCAGTCAGCGCCAACATGACCGCCGTCAGGGCGGCGCTGCCGCCGATCTGTAAGTGCCCGGCGGGCTGGGGACGGCGGTGCTGCAGATAGCACATAATGCCGAACAGCGTCCCATACACCAGCGCCAGCAGCAGCAAAGACAGCGGCTCCCATGGGCCGCGGGCGGGCCAGAGGGCGCAGTGCAGCTGCCACTCCACGCTGGCGGCAAGCTCTGCCAGAATAAACGCCCGGGCGCAGTGATACCCGGCTTCCAGCAGGGTGATGCTCCACACACCCCATAAATATAAGTAGGAAAGCCCGATGGCCGTTACCATGCAGGGGATCCAGAGCCCGCCGGGCACGTTGCCCGTCAGCCCCAGAAAGGCCGACAGCACCGCCGCCCACAGCAGGGTGATGCCCCCGGTGACCGCCCTGGAAAAGCGGGGCGCAAGCGCCGGGGTGAACAGCAGCACCGCCAGACACTCGGCAAGGGCGGTGTACAGCCGGGGGATATCCGGCAGCGCGGTCATGAGCCTTCACCTCCGATGTAATCGGTCAGTGCGGCAAGAAAAGCCTTGCGCTTGGGGCGGCTGACCTGCAGCTCGCAGGGGCCCACCTGTACGGTGCTCTGCCGCAGCTCCCGCACCTGTGCCAGATTGACAAGGTAGCCGCTGTTGCACCGGGCAAAGGGGCAGTCTGCCAGCTTTTCCTCAAAGGCCTTGAGGGCGCCGGGGGCGGAAAAATCGCCCTCGTCGGTGTAAAAGTGCACCCGGTGACCCTCGCTTTCCAGATAATAGATGCTTGCGGTGTCCAGCCGGCGCAGCCCGCCCTCCACCGGCACGGTCAGGTAGTGCTTTGCCCGCTTTTCCAGCCGGGCAACCGCCTTGAGCAGCTGCTGCGAAAAGGCAAAGTAGGGCACCGGCTTCAGCACATAGTCCAGCGCTCCCACCGAGTAGCCCCGGATGGCGTACTGCGCCATATTGGTAATGAAGATCAGGATGACGTCTGCATCCATCTGCCGGATGCGCTCTGCCGTGGTCATGCCGTCCAGATGCTTCATCTCCACATCCAGAAAAATAATATCGTAGACCGCGCGGTAATCCTCCAGAATATCCACGCCGTCCGCAAAGACCGTCACTTCAAACTCTGTCCCGTACTGCCGGGTATACCGCCGGACATACTCCTGCAATACCCCCTGTACCTCCGCGTCGTCCTCTACGATCGCCACCCGGATCATGACCGCACCTCCCTTACCACACCTTTGTGGAACTGTTACGGCTCTATTATAGCGCAATCCCGCCGGGTTTGCCAAGGGGGCACTCCGCAACAAAGGGCAGGGCGGCCCACAGCTGACCACTGTGGACGTGAACCCCTACCAGCTGGGCATGGAAGCCGCCAGCCAGACCATCAACCATATTGAGAACCCGAAGCTTCTGGCAACAAAGATCATCGTGCCGCACAAGCTCATCCCC
>ENA-OVGJ01001003-OVGJ01001003.1-human-gut-metagenome-genome-assembly--contig:-NODE-1003-length-11189-cov-2.953476_pt1 | contig 11189 bp, 7 predicted proteins | sample MGYA00237772_ERZ505423 | MGnify/ENA primary metagenome ERZ505423 (study PRJEB26158, sample SAMN06016386) | human gut metagenome | biome: human gut; feature: ankylosing spondylitis patient; material...
TTTATCTGAGCTTACTTTCGCAACACCGCTCAAATCATCTGTTACTTCTACCACATATCTATACTCTGTATCCAGTTCCGTAACAATCGCCGTTTCTAAACTGCCATCCGCTACATCTTCCCATGTACTGCTTCCATTCTTTTTCTTCTGGATAACCGGATTTTTTACTTCTGGAGCAGTTGCATCGTACTTGATATCTTTTATAGATTTATTATCTGAAAGTATTGTATTTGTGTCTTTTTCATATACAACAATCTTCAATCCAGAAAAGTTTGTAGATGCAATATTTGCATCTGTCGGGATCTGAATCTTCGCTGTAACAGAATATACACGTTTCACACTCTCTGTATTTGTAACCGGTGCTACATCTGCAAATAAAACACCCTCTCCACTTTTTACCTCTACCTTACCTACATTTTTGGTAGATTCCAGCGAAATTTCAATCATCCTTGGCTCACAGATGATTGCACCACTTGTAAGAAGATCTCCATCCTCGCCTAAGAATTTAACACTCTTAATCTCTGTAGAGTCCGTAACCTGATGAAGTTTTACCGGATATGTGAATGTTTCTGACTTATTTCCCTTATTATCTTCGGCTGTCACTGTAATTGTGTTATCGCCTTCTGCTAAATCTGTTTTCTGAATTGTGATCTCATAATTACCCGTTATCGCATTCTTGCTGGCTAAAAATGGTTTTGAAGTATCGCCATTCAAATATGCAGTAACATTTTTTACTCCAGATGCATCCTGATTTTCTGCTGCTACATCCTCTACCTTTACGGTGAACCGATAATAATTTTTGTTTCCATAATATACGCCGTTGTCATCTGTATGTCCTGTATCAAATGCAACGTATACATTCCCATCTTCTGACTGCTCTTCTGTAACCTTCGAAATCGTTGGTGCCTGTGCATCATTACTTATATGAGTCGTGCCAGCGTCTATGTATTCGAGAACCTGTGATGATGCATTATCAATCAATGCCGCGTATGCGTAAACTTGTTTTCCGTTATTCTCTGCATCTGCTGAAATTTTAAAATCCCATGAATTCCAAGTATAACTTGCTACATTTACTAATTCCTCTGACGTTGCAGGATTGTCTGTTTTTACATAATATTTTAAGCTTGTGTTAGGTGGTATATCAAAGGGATCCACCCATACTCCTATATATGCTTCATTTACATATCGATCCGCCGTCAGCGCATCTGTGTGCGCGTTATCACCATACAGTCCCGCAATACCTGTAAATACCGTATCCAAACATACAACATTCACTACATATTGCAATTTCCAAGAATCCGTATCTTTCTCTCTTGCATAGATTCCAATCTTACGACTCTCTTTAACGGCATCATCCTGTAAGTCTGTCTCTCCATTATTTGTCAATGGGCGCAATGAAGATGTAATTTCTGAAGGGATTTCAGCATCTACACCAAAAGCAGTAGTAACTCCCAACAAAGCCAAATCTGTATCATTGCTTTTAAGTTCTGGCAATTTTAATTTCGTTACACTCTGTACATCTTTTAACAGATATACTGTTTTTTTCAAGGTTCCTGGCACAATAGCGCCTGTATCATCTTTGTTGATTCGTATCTCCTCAGATACATCCACGGTTACACCTACGGACGAATCTGTGACAACCTTTACACCTCCAGTTGCACTCCCCCCTTCTGCTTTCGCGCCATTCTTATCACCGACATGGTTTGCAAATGGTACAATCAGCAGAGCAAAGACAACCCATAATGCTATGAGCTTCTTTACCGGGTGTTTTGAATTGTTTGATTTTGTTTCTTTTCTTTTCATCCTTTTTCTCACCTACCCGACTCTATACTTTCATCTGAATGAACAACTACTATATTGTAAATTACTTTTACCTTCTTCGCTAATGTTCCGGTTGTCAGCACGCTTGTACCTTCCTCGTCATCATCTGCACGTAAAACATCAGTTGCATCACTGTCGTCATCGTCGGCACGCAATACATCGGTTGCTTCACTGTCATCATCGTCCATCCGCAGAACGTCGGTTGCATCCTCATCGTCTGCATCGTCTCCCCGAAGTACATCGGTTGCTCCGTCATCTCCTTCGTCATTCCGAAGTACATCCGTTGCCCCGTCATCGCCTTCGTCATTTCGAAGTACATCCGTTGCTCCGTCATCTCCTTCGTCGTTTCGAAGTACATCCGTTGCTCCGTCATCTCCTGCCGATGTATCCCGAAGCACATCTGTTGCCTCATCATCCGCACCTGAACCGAGTACTTCTGTCTCGCCATCATCCGGTGTATCATAATCATTGATGCCCGGACGAAGGATGTCGGTCTCTTCAAACTTCTTTTCTTTCTCCTTTGATTTCTCCAACAGTTCGGTGGAATCGTTACCATTAGCCTTACGATCCTCCCGCGTAGAAACCGCTTCTTTCGCAGTGATCTTTCCACTTCCCATGTTGTAGTATTTTTCCTGTTCTTTCTTCGCTACGCTGCCCGGACTCGCTGTACCATCCTGCATTTCTTTCATTGCCTTTTTCGCAGCACTTCCGGTCAATTCTCCAATTACCTTCGGTATCTTCAATACAATGAATAACACGATCGCCGCAATCAGAAGGAGAATCGCCAGTACCAAGCCGCCATAGAAACATATCTCATATACGTTTTGCATGCTGATCACTCTCCCATCTCTGCTGACTGCGAATCATCGGAATTTGCATCCGGTGCCTGCGTCGCTTCTTCTTCGCTGATATCATAGCTACCGTCCTTCAACATCTGCAACGTATCTTTTCGTTTGTACCATGTTTTGTTGCTGTCGATGCCAAGCACGTTACCACCATCATCAAATACCTGAATCAGCTTCTTTGTCAGATCTGGAATCTTCGTCGTCCAAAGCTTCGGATCCTGCTCCTGTGCCTCACACAGACGATACAGATAATCCAGATGCTCTGCATATACGTTGTCGCTCCACTCGTTCTTTGTACCGAATACCTTTTCTGCGGCTTCGTATATCTTGAGTGCATCATCTGTCTTGCCCTGTGCGTCATAACAACGTGCTTCCGTCATCATCTTATTGTAATAAGACTGGTTATACGCGTTGACAGAGGAACCACCCAGCGAAATGCCCGGATCGCTGTCTACCTTCATCTTCAGGATTCCAATATAGTCTTCACAATAACTGATTGCCATCGAATAATATCCATTGGCAACTGTTTCATTATCTGCATTTTCCTTGGCAAGTTGCTCATAGATCATGATCAGGTTATCGTCGTAACGATAATTCATATCCATAACTGCTTCTTCGTCCAGATCATTGCCTGTGTACTCGTCCAGATCTGCAACCGCCTGTTCCATCACCGTACTTGCCTGTTCTGCGATGCTTGTCTCCGCATCCTTGCTGACGTTTGTACTGTAAATCTCGCCGATAATACGATAGTTTACGAACTTGGTTGCTTCCTGGTTCGTAAAGTTGTTCTCGTTGTAGGTTGCGAAATCATTTACCGCCTGCATCAGCTCTGATGCATCCGACGTACTGTCAGATCGCAGCTCAGAAATGGATTTGTAAAAGCCTGCAAGCTTTCCATATTCCTCGTCCTTCTCGTCAATCATGCCGAAATATTTGGCTGCCTGACTGTAAGAACGCTCTTCCTCAAAATAAGTAAGTGCCAGCTTGTAAAGCACTGCGCTGTTTTTCTCAACACCACCATGTTTACTGCTGATTCGATTGGAAACCAACGTCAACGCATCATCCAGATTCAGCGTAGATTCCGTTCCGGCTTCCTCCGCCTTGTTCGAAGCATCAATGTATGCCTGTATGTACTGCTCGTAAGCTTTTTCCTCCGAGCCATCCAGTTCGATTGCTTTCTTGAATTCTGCCGTTCCGGCTTCGTAATTCTCTTCCCGGCAGTAGTTCATACCATTTTCGATATACTGGTTATAATTGTTCAGCTTAATCCGCTGCATCCCGGAATATCCGATTCCGGCTGTGATACCGGATACAACTGCCAATGCCACGGTTGCTGCAAAAAGCCCAAGCTTCTTCTTGTTCTTCTTCCGGTAGCTGTCGTCAAGCTCATCGTAATGCTCCAATGCATACATCAGCTCCGTACAGTTCTGATAACGGTCGTTCGGATCTGCCTGTGTACATTTTAAGATGATCTTCTCCAATCCAGAGGACAACATCGGATTCCACTCGCGGATCGGCTTGATCTCATACGGTGGCTCACATGGGTTCTTTCCTGTTACGATATGGTACAGGGTTGCGCCCAGATTATAGATATCTGTTCTTGCATCTGTATTATAGATACCACGTCCCTTGGAATCACCGAACTGTTCCGGTGCCGCATAGCCTCGCGTACCAAGTGCGGTTGTATCTGCATTGTTCTCTATCTCGTACTCTTTTGCTGTACCGAAGTCGATCAGCTTTACGCCGCCCTCCGGCTTGATCATGACATTCGAAGGCTTCATATCCCGGTAGATAATCGGTGGATTCATGTTGTGCAGATAATTCAATGCACTTGCAAGCTGCAAGCCCCACTCTACCACCAACTCCTGTGGCTGTGCGCCTTCCTTCTTCAATCGATCCTGAATCGTATCACCCTCGATATAATCCATAACAACGTAGATCGTTCCATCCTGATTGATGATATCTACGATTCGCGGCAACACCGGATGATCTACGTTCTTCAGAATATTCGCTTCTCGTTCCAATCCCTTAAGCAACGTCTTTGCGGATTTCTTTCCATCATTCTTGATCTCCTTGACCGCCCACTGCTTGTTCAAACGCTTATCACGGGCAAGGTACACGATGGACATACCACCTCGACCAACTTCTGCCAAAATTTCATATTTTCCGTCTAGTACGGTTCCTTCCTTCGTCATGGCAAACCCTCTCTAAATCAAATCGTGCGAACCATTGCTACTGTGATATTATCACGTTCCCCACGGTTCTTTACTAACTCTGTCAGATATATTGCTCCATATTTCATTTTTTCCTCGTCCGTCGCCTCACCCGGTCCGATCTTCTCGATGATTTCCTCCGGTGGGATCACATGACGGAATCCGTCTGAGCAGAGCATATAAACTGCATTTCTTGTTGCAGTTCCCTTTGTAAATTCCGGCTCAACAACCGGCGATGCGCCGACACACTGCAACAGTACGCTTCGTCTCGGATCGATTTTTGCCTGTTCCGGTGTCATACGTCCCGCTGCCAGTTCTCTTGCGATAAATGTCTGGTCGTTTGTCAGCTGCTTCGCTGTCTTTGTAAGCTCATACACGCGGCTGTCGCCCACATGCACAATATAATACTGATCCTTGTACAACAGGATTGCAGATACCGTCGTACCAAGCTGCAAATGATTTTCCTCTCCATATGCGCCAAGCCGGCGATTCTGAGTTTGGATAATATCATCCCACTGTGATACAAGATTCTGCTCTGTGAATGTTCCATTTTGGATTTCATCCACCAGCGTGTCATCAAACCATGTACAAAATGCTTCGATTACCTCTTTGCTGGCAACCTCGCCTTTTGCGAGTCCTCCCATGCCATCACACACGATTGCAAATGCAACATTTCCCTCTTTTGTGTTCACAACCTTGATTGCAAGAGAGTCCTGATTCGTTTCTTTTCTTGTACCTACATCGGTGTGATATGTTGCAATGTACTCCATATTACTCTCCTTTTCTCAGAAGGAATGTGAATTCCTCATCTCCCAATCGAACTTCTGTCTTATGCTTCAGAAGCACTTCCTTACCCGGCTGCAACTCTACCCCGTTTACATAGGTATGGTTTGTAGAATTGTTATCCTTAATATAGTTCACGCCATCGCGCTGGATTACAATACAATGCTCCCGGCTGATTGCGCTGTTGTTCTCTATTGCATAATCGGCTTTCGTCTTTGACTTACCGATGATAAATTCTGGTTTTGTAATATTGATGATCTCACCAGTTGATTTACGCACAAAGTGTGGAATCGGGCGTGCACCGCCAAGCTGTCCCATCAGGTTGCCGTTCTGCATCTGTGGCGCCTGTGGTCTTGGCATCTGTCCCATCATCGGCTGCCCCATCATTGGTTGTCCCATCGGAGGACGCTGTCCACCCATCGGTGGTACTGTCTGCCCCATCATCGGCTGTCCGCCCATCGCTGGACGCTGTCCCATTGGTGGCATCTGTGGCTTTGGCATTTCTGGTTTCGGCATCTCTGGCTTTGGCATTTCCGGTTTCGGCATTTCTGGTTTCGGCATCTCTGGCTTTGGTGCCTCCGGTGCTGGTGCCTGTGGTTTTGGCATTTCTGGCTTCGGCATCTGCCCCATCGGTGGTACTGGCTGCCCCATTGGCTGTCTGCCCATCGGTGGTACTGGCTGCCCCATCGGCTGTCTGCCCATCGGTGGTACCGGCTGTCCCATTGGCTGTCCCATCGCTGGCATACCCTGTGGACGCATGTTGTTCATCACGCCGACACGATTTACTTTTACATTCTGGTTCTGTACTTCCGGAGCTGCGGTTGTATCTGCTTCCTTCTTAAGTCCCTCGTCTCTTGTATAGAAGAGACCAAGTTTCTCCATCTCCGCATCTACAAGTCCTTTTAATTTCATATTGGAATAATGATCCGTATTGATCAAGGTCAGGATTCTTGCTACATAATCATCCTTGTCTGCTTCATCAAAGCGCATATGTGACACAATATTTCGGAAGAAATCCGGGATATCAGACTGTCCCAACGGATCCTGCTTTACAGGAACCATAATGCACTTTACTGCCTTGCTCTCAGGATCTACATAGATATAATTCAGATCGCGTACCAGATAACAGATCTGCACACCTGCTGCACCAATCTCGAATGCACACAACAGTCCCTTCAGGATTGCAAGTACATCTGCCTTCTTCAATGTCTGACGCAGCATCACTTCCAGAGAAGTGTCATGATGCACATAAGAGACAATACTTCTCTTTCCATCCTCGTCCTTGTACTGGAACGGAATAATATTTCCGAGCTGTGCAACCTTGTCTGACACTCTGTCGTCATAGACATCTGCTGCTCCAAGCTGATACTCCACCAATGTCATTCCGTTTTGTTTTGTTACATTCAACTCTAACCCCTTCATTTGCTACCTCCTCATGATATGATCATCCTAATTAGCGAATCTTAAATGTAAACTCTTCATCTGCAAGTCTTACGAGAGAATCATGTGTCAGAATTTCTTCTACCCCATCCTCTACACGCTTTCCATTCACATATGTATGATTCGTAGACTTGTTATCTTTGATATAACATACCCCATCTTTTTGAATGATAAATGCATGCTGACGGCTGATCGCTCCGTTTCCGCCAACGGTATAGTCCACACCTCTGGTTGCCTTTCCGATTTTGAAGATCGCCTTGTTCAGCATGATACGCTCTTCCGTACTTACACGGATCAGATATGGCAATGCTTTCGGCGAATTGGCTGCTACAGTCGCTGCACTCACAGCACCAACGGCATCTTTTACAAGCTCTGTTACAGATTTATTCAAAATAGATGTACTCTTTGGCTTCTTGTCCTTTTCATCGTCCTTTTTCTTCTCAATGTTCATGTCATCGTAGATATCCTCGATTACAGGCACCTTGATGTTTTCTGTCTGTCCGCTTGTCGGTTCTTCGTTTTGTACGGTTGTTTCCGGTTCAGCAGACTCTGCTGTCTCAGCTGCTGCTTCTGCCTCAGCTGCCTCCATCTCAGCCTCTGTCTGCTGGATGATTGCCGCACGGTTTACCTTTACCACATTCCGCTTAACCACAGGTGGCTTGTCTAAGAAATGATCCAGATCTTCCAATGTCTGGATATTCTTGGTTGGCTGTGCTGTCGGCTTTGCAGATGGAACTTCTCCAACCAGCTCCTTGATCCGATCCTTGATCAGGTTGATATCGGATTCCTTCTTGTTTGTCTTTAACTGCAGCTTCTCGCCACCATTTGTTGCCCCCTCTGGCTTCACCTGTGACAGGATCTGCTCTGCAGCTGGGGGAACCTCTGGTTTTTCTGCTACTGGTTCCGGTTCTGGTGCTTCCTGCTTTTCCATCACTGGCTCTGGTGCCGGTGCTTCCTCGACAGGTGCTGGTGTCTCCTTGACAGCCTCTGTCGGTTCTGCCACCTTCTCCTCTACCGGTGTTTCTTCTTCCTTTACCTGCATGCCAGCTGGAAGGATACTTTCCAGTTCTTCCTCTTCCTTTGCAGGCTCCTCTGCTTCTTCCTCTTCGTCTTCTTCATCGTCGCCGATCTCCGGAAGTGGTGTATCATCCTCTTCCTGCAGGCTATTCATGATGTCGCTGATATTTTCTGCCGGTGCTTCTTCCTCTGCACTTACAACTTCTACACCGTCTGCATCAATGGCGCCAGCCTCCTCGAAGCTGATTCCTTCCTCTTCCATCAACGCCTCTGCAAGTCCGATCAAGCCACGCAGATTGAAGTTATCTCCATTGATATACGTGAGGAGCTTACCAACATAATTCAGATCCTCTTCCACATCGTATTTCATGTTCGCAAGCAGCTGGCGTACAAAGCTCTTGAATTCTACAGAAAGTGCGCCCTTGCTTTCGATTGGCAGGCACAGGAACTGTACTGTCTTCTTCTCAGCATCCACGTAGATAAATCCACGATTCAGCAATACATACGAAAGTGGAATCGCCTGCTCCTTCAAGGAAATCATCTCCTGTGCAACATTCCGCAGGATGAGCAGTACGCTCTCGCAATCATGCTCCTGCGCAATGTACTCCTCCAGAGATGTCTTGCCCGTGATCTGGTAGGTCAGATAATCGTAATCGTCATCTTCTTCATAGATAATCTCTATCAGTTCTTCCGGCGCATTATCCTGACAGTAATCCAAAACATCCTCATCTAACTCACAATCCTCGCCCATTGTGTATGACAGATATTTTTCTTCGCCAATGTTTCGCGCCCTAAAATTAAAAGTTCTCATAACGTCCCTCCTAATACATTATTTATTCCTATTGTGATTCTTCGGTTGTCGATTCCTCGGTGGATGCTTCTCCATCCGGTGTCACGCCGTTTGGTCCACCAATAATCTGTGTATCTATGTGATCTTCATAGTTTTCTGTAAAGATATGTGTACCTGCATCTTCGTCGCCAACATGGTAATACAGGTAATTATGCTCTTCCGGATACAATACGGCCTGGATACATGCCAGTCCCGGATTACAGATCGGTCCTACCGGAAGTCCGGCATTCTTATAAGTGTTGTATGGAGAATCCAGTTCCAGATCCTCGTACAGAACCTGACTCTTGTCATACATTCCATCGGTCAATGGATATAAGACAGTCGGACACATCTGCAAAGGCATTTCTGCTTTCAGACGGTTGTTGATAACACCTGCAATCGTCGCACGTTCTGAATCCACCTTTGCCTCACGTTCTACAATGGAAGCTCTCGTCACAAGTTCAAATGCACTGTATCCAAGCTCTGCCGCACGATCCTGCAGTTCCTGTGTATAGTAGTTGTCGAACGTTCTCAACATATAATCGACTAATGATTCCGCTGTCGTCGACTCATAAATATCGTAAGTTGCCGGGAACAGGAAGCCCTGTACCTTATAATTGACATTGGCACCTGCCGGTATGTCTGCCAGATATGCAAAATCAGATTTCGTAACCGATTTGCATGCATTTAAAAATTCAGTTGCAGAACAGATTCCCTGATCTTCGCACCGCGCTGCTATCATCTCTACCGTAAAGCCCTCTGGCACAACCAGATAATCGACTGGCTGATCCTCCTCGAATGTCGGGCTCATGGCTGCCATCATCTGCAAGGTTGTCATACCAGTATTCAAGGTGTATGTACCACCATGCAGCTTGCCACGGTACTCAGAGTCCTGCAGACGCTTTGTAAATGCACGCGGATAATTGATCAATCCATTGTCCTTCAGGATCTGCGCGATTTCCTTGACAGATGCGCCTTCCGGAATCGTAACAGTTACATCTTCGCCCTGTGTCGACTCCGTTCCCTTGTATTCGTCCATATAATCATCGTAATAGGTTCGTATATGTTTATAGGTCATATTGGCAAGTGTGACAATCGCCACCAACAATATGATTCCCTTCACGACTCGAATCACCGTTTTTCCCACTTTTCGTACCTCTTCTTTGCATTTTAGTTTACATAACTTTTTAAAAAATTACACACTTGATGTAATTTTACAATAATGGTATTATACTATCATCTTTTAGATAAAATTACAAGAAAGGATAAATTTGAGTAATCCAATTGTTACAATGACTATGGAATCCGGCGATGTTATGACATTTGAACTGTATCCGGATATCGCACCAAACACAGTAAAGAATTTTATCTCTCTGATTAAGAAAGGGTTTTACGATGGATTGATCTTCCATCGTGTCATCAATGGTTTTATGATCCAGGGTGGCTGCCCGGACGGAAATGGTACAGGAGGTCCTGGATATTCAATCCGCGGAGAGTTCGCACAGAATGGTTTTGCGAATGATCTGAAGCACGAACCGGGTGTTCTTTCTATGGCACGTACCATGATGCCGAACTCCGCCGGTTCGCAGTTTTTCATCATGCACAAGAATAGTCCGCATCTCGACGGAAGCTATGCTGCTTTCGGCAAAATCGTGGATGGTCTGGATATCGTGAATAAGATTGCAGATGTTCCAACCGACTACATGGACCGCCCGCTTGAAGACCAGCGTATCAAGACCGTTACCGTCGACACGAAGGGTGTCGAGTATGACGAGCCGGAGAAGATGTAATCATATTTTCTAACGGACGCACAGCGTACAAAAAATAAAATCCCCTGCAGACACACTCTGCAGGGGATTTTTTCTACATTTCTTGCATTTTCTTGAGGAATGCCTTGGCACGGTCAGTCTTCGGGTTGTCGATGACATCCTCCGGCTTTCCTTCCTCGACGATCACTCCGCCATCCATGAAGATCACGCGGTCGGATACGCTCCGGGCAAAACCGATCTCATGGGTTACGATTACCATTGTCATCTTCTCTGCGGCAAGCTCCTTCAACACCTTTAAGATCTCGGCTGTCAGCTCCGGATCGAGTGCCGATGTCGGCTCGTCAAACAGGATCACATCCGGATCCATTGCCAGCGAACGGACAATTGCAATTCTCTGCTTCTGACCGCCGGATAACTGCGATGGATACGAATCTGCCTTTTCGGCAAGTCCTACTCGTTCCAGAAGTTCCAT
>ENA-OVGJ01001009-OVGJ01001009.1-human-gut-metagenome-genome-assembly--contig:-NODE-1009-length-11118-cov-6.555997_pt1 | contig 11118 bp, 9 predicted proteins | sample MGYA00237772_ERZ505423 | MGnify/ENA primary metagenome ERZ505423 (study PRJEB26158, sample SAMN06016386) | human gut metagenome | biome: human gut; feature: ankylosing spondylitis patient; material...
GGTAATTATGCTTTCAGCTGCGGAGCCTTGTTCTCCGGCAGGAGATTGGTCATGCTCTTCAGGCTGATGCCGATGGTGGAGAGATTATGCAGCATGGCAGAGGAGGCCGGCTGCAGGATGCCCAGAGCACCCAGCGCGATGAGGGCCGAGTTGAAGGTGAGCACGAAGCGGTAGTTTGCGTGCACGCGCTTTTGCAGAGAGTTGGCGATGGCCTTGAGGGCCACCAGCTCCTCCAGACTGTCGGCTTTGATGGTCACATCGGCAATCTCGCGGGCGATGGCAGCGCCGGAGTTGATGGCAATGCCAATGTCGGCAGCGGACAGGGCGGGGGAGTCGTTCACGCCGTCGCCGATCATGATGACCTTGCGGCCCGCGGCCTTTTCGCTGCGGACGAACGCGGCCTTGTCCTCGGGCAGCACTTCGGCGTAGACATCGTCGACGCCGACCTCGGCGGCGACGGCTTCGGCGGTCTTGCGGCTGTCGCCGGTCATCATCACGCCCTTGTCGATACCGAGCTCGTGCAGCGCGCGCACGGCGGCCTTCGCCTCTTTGCGCAGCGGGTCATGGATGCAGATGACCGCGGCGAGCTCACCCGCGATGCAGAGATACAGGTGCGAATATTCAGGCGGCAGGGACTCGAACTTGTCCTCTTCGCCCTCCGGCACGCGGCAGCCCTCGTCCTCGAAGACGAAGTGTGCGCTGCCGATGAGCACTGTTTTCTCGTCCACCATGCTCGAAATGCCGTGCGCCACGACGTACTGCACCTGAGAGTGATACTCCTCGTGCGTCAATCCGCGGTCTTTGGCCTCGGCCACGACGGCGTTGGCGATGGAGTGGGGATAGTGCTCCTCCAGGCAGGCGGCCAGCCGCAGCATCTCCTGGGGGTCACGGCCGCCGAAGGGCACGATCTCCGCCACCCTGGGGGTGGCGTAGGTCAGGGTGCCGGTCTTGTCGAAAACAATGGTGTCCGCCTGGGCCACGGCCTCCATGAACCGCCCGCCCTTGACGGAGATATGGTGCCCGCTGCACTCCCGCATGGCGGAGAGCACCGCAATGGGAATGGCCAGCTTCAGGGCGCAGGAGAAGTCCACCATCAGCACCGACAGGGCCCGGGTCACGTTCCGGGTGAGGGCCAGGCTCAGCAGGCTCCCGGCGAAGGTATAGGGCACCAGCTTGTCCGCCAGATTGGCAGCCTTGCTCTCAGCCTCCGACTTCATCTGCTCCGACTGCTCAATCATGTGAACGATTTGGTCATAGCGGCTCTGACCGGAGGCCTGCTTCACCTCCAGCACACACTCGCCCTCCTCCACCACGGTCCCGGCGTATACATAGCTGCCGGGCCGCTTGGCCACGGGCATGGACTCGCCGGTCATGGAGGACTGGTTCACCATGGCCTCGCCCTCCAGCACCGTGCCGTCCAACGGGATCATATTGCCGGAGCGCACCACTACCTCATCCCCGGCGTGGACGCGGGTCAACGGCACCAGCACCTCGCCCTGCGGGGTGCGCACCCAGACCTTATCCACGTTCAGCGCCATGCTGCGGGCAAGGTCGTCCAAGCTCTTTTTCCGCGTCCACTCCTCCAGCAGGCTGCCCACCGTCAGCAGGAACATCACCGAGCCTGCGGTGCTGTAATCGCCCCGCAGGAGGGAGGCTGTGATGCTGAGCGCATCCAGCACCTCTACTTCCAGCTTGCGGTGCAGCAGGCAGCGGATGCCCTTCCAGACAAAGGCGATGGAGCGCCACACCGTATACGCCGCCGCGATGGGCGCAGGCAGGAACACCTTGCGGAACACCCGGCCCGTCACAAGGCTGACCATCTTCTCCTGATATTCCTGATTGATCTTCCGGCTGTCGTGGGAGGTGACCAGCGCCTCCAATTCTTCGTTGTCAAAGCGGTAGGCCGCCAGCAGGGCGGCGGCGTCCTTCCGGCTGCCCCGGTAGGTCAGCACCACATCTCCGGTGCGCTCGTAGACGGTGGCTTTCTGGATGTTGTCCTGCCCGTTCAGGTAGGCCTCCAGCACATCTGCCCGGTGCAGGGTCATGCGCACAGCGCAGACGTGCACCCGCATCCGTCCCTTACCTTCATGTAAGATCGTACATTTCATTGTTCTTCTTACCCCTCTGTGTAAAAAGAGCCGCCCAAGGGCGGCTCCGCTGCGCTATATCACTGTGCAGTCTGCTCTGCGGGCTGCTCTTCTTCAGCCGTATCCTCGATGACCTCCTGTGCAGCCTCGGCGGCGCGGCTCTCGTTGATGGCCTTTGCATCGGCAAGGATGTCACCGGCCTCCTCCTGCACCTTATTCACGGTCTGCATGGTGCAGTCCTTCATCCGCAGCACCGCAGCAGTGGTCTGGGTGTAGACCTTTTTGGCGTCCTTGCTGGACAGCACCTTGAAACCGGCAGAGCCGAACACCACACCGCCCAAAAACAGTGCAAGCTTTTTTGTATCAAACATATTTACCCCTCGTTTCTGTATTTCCCATCTGTGTACCCGCGCCCGGAGCGGGGCGGGCTCTTTATCTTTATATTTTAGCACGCTTTCGGGCGTTTTCAATATTTTCTGACGATGTTAGGACATATTAACATTGTTAGCAAAAGTTTGCACAACAAAAAAGGGCGTTCCCCGGAGGGATTGCCCTTTTTGATGCACCCGTTATGCAAGGTGGAACAGATCGATCAGCACGACCATGGCAAGGCCATAGTAGACCACAACGGCCACCAGATCGTTGATCGTGGTGATCAGCGGGCCGGAAGCAACCGCCGGGTCGATATGGATCTTGTGGAACAGCATCGGGATCAGCGTGCCCACCAGACTGGAAATGACCATGGACACGATCAGCGACAGCCCGACGCAGCCGGACAGCAAAAAGGCCGAGGTCCAGACATAGCCCTTGAAAAAGTGGATGTAGCAGCCCAGAAAGCCCAAGGCCATCACGGCCAGAATGGCGCCGTTCAAAAGCCCCACGCGGGTCTCCTTCCAGAGCAGCTGCAATTTTTTGGAAAGGGTCAGGTTTTCGTCCACCAGCACACGGATGGTCACCGCCAGCGACTGGGTACCGACGTTACCGGCCATATCCAGCACCATGGACTGGAAGCAGATGACCACCGGCAGCACCGCTACCACCGATTCAAACGCGCCGACGACCGAGGAGACCAGCATCCCGAGGAACAGCAGCGCGATCAGCCACGGGAGACGCTTTTTCACGCTTTCAAATACGTTTTCGTTCAGATCCTCCTCGCCGGTCAGACCGCCCAGCTTTGCGTAATCATCGCCCATCTCATCATCGACCAGCTCGACCACATCGGACGAGGTGATGATGCCCACCAGCTTACCGGCATCGTTCAGCACCGGCAGGCTGCGCTCCGCGTAGTCCACGATACGGTCGATACAATCGCTGACCTGCTCCCGGTCTGTGACATAGGGATAGGAGCGGACGATCAGGCTTTCCAAGCTTTCCTCTGCCCGGGCAATGATGAGGTCTTTCAGGTCGATGGCGCCGTAGAAGTGCTCGTTTTTATCCACCACATACAGGGTGGAGATGTTGTCGTTTTCTCCGGCCTGTTTTACCAGCTCGCTCATCGCCTGCCGGATGGTCATATCGTTTTTGATGGAGATGTAGTTGGTGGTCATCCTGCTGCCGATCTCATCCTCGTCATAGGAGAGCAGCATCTTCACATCTTCCACCGAGTCCTTGTCCAGCTTGTTGACGATCTCGTTTTTATCGGTATCGTCAAGATCCTCCAGTGCGTCCACCGCATCGTCCGAGTCCATGTTGGAAATGACCTTGGCGGCCTCGTGGCTGGGCAGCTCCTTCAGGTACGGCTCGGCATCGTCCAGATAGGTAAAGATCTCGGCAACGGTATCCACACCCAGAATGGAATAGAGCGACTGGCGTTCAGCGGGAGTCAGCGCCTCCAACGCATCCGCCAGATCTTTTTCATGGTAATCAGACAGTTTTTCAGCCAGTTCCGCCTTGGGCAGACCGCTGTGAATGATGCTCAGAATTTCCTGTACATAATTCTTCTGCATGGGTAGTTCCTCCTGATTCCGCGAGCTTGACAAATCAAAATCCATCGCTCCGCTTCAAATTTTGCACTTCATCATAGCACATCCGGTATGCGGCGGCAACCCTGCCAGCGTGAATTTTTTGTAAAAATCCGGGCATAAAAATCCCCGCCAAAGCAAAAGGCTCCTTATCCGCAGAGCATAACTTTGGCTGAGAAAATGCCGTTCTGATAGGTAAACGTGCTTGCCCCGCCGGTCTTTTCTGCAATATGGCGGACAGACTGGATGCCGATCCCGTTTTCCCTTCGCTTGGAAGAGTGGAACATCCCGCTTTTTTCGTGAACTGCGCCGTCAAATGCGTTTTCCACTTCGACCAGAAGAAGCCGCTCGGCATGGACATACGCGGTGATCTCGATCTTCCGCCGGGCGGGTGCAGTGCGAAGGCTGGCTTCAAATGCATTTTCCAGAAGATTAGACAGCACCAGACACAGATCGATCTCGTCCACAGGAAGCACCTGTGGTAAGTCGAGTTTGGCACAAAAGGGAACACCCTCACGCTTTGCAAGGGCACAATAATAGCCGACAACACTGTCCGCTGCACGGTTTTCGCAGAAATTCATATCCAGATCCGGGATCCGGGAGACCGTTTTTGCAAGGTAAGCCTTCAGGTTATCCAGATCTCCTGCCTCGGCCAGTGCGGAGATCTGATTCAGCTGGTGGCGCATATCGTGCCGCGCCTGCCGGGCTTCTTCAATGGCGGCTTTCAGGCTTTCATAGCGCTGCTGCTGCATGGAAAGAAACTGATTTTCCTGCTGCAACCTTGCATTCCGGTTAAGGCTGTTTGCCATCAGCAGAAAGATCGCATTGAACATGAACATCAGAAACAAAAGCGCGATGCTCATAACGATGTAGACCTGCAAGACCCGCCCTGTCCGGAGCGTTATCTGGTAGCGCGGGGTTATAAAAAGGTTCAGCAGGATGAACACCAGCGGCAGTACCCAGAACACATACCACGTCTGCGCAAAATTGTCATCCTCCACCATCGCGCGTACTGCGTGAGTGGCGGGATAATAGGCTGCGGCAGTGATCAGCCAGCAGACCGCATTATAAAAGATGCAGGCGCTAAAACAGAACCACGGCTTGTCCGGCGGCAGCTGCATCCGGATCACGATTGCCGTGCCGACGGCCCGGGACAGGCTGTTCAGGCACGCAAATACCGCGCAGACCGCAAGCGCGATGGTCCCGGATTTCCAGAGAGAGAGCCGCAGCGTTTTGAGATACAGGAAAATTGTCACAATCGTTATGAGCAGCAAGGGAAACGCGGTCGAGAGACCGAAATGATAGCAAAGCAGCCCGCCGCCAAGGCAAAGCCCGAGCAGCAGCGGCACCGCCCCTGCTGCAAGCTTTGCGGGCGGCAGCTTCAGATAGGAACCTACCGGAAAATACGCAAGCAGCAAACCGGGAAACACGACCGTAAGTTCCAGAACCGGGCGCAGAACGTCCTTCAATCCGCACGCCCCCTTTGCAGCAGAAATTCCATAAAGGCCTGCCGGGCAGCTTTCAAAAGCTCCTGACTGACATAGACGCGGCTGCCGTCCGTCATACAGAAGGCGGCAGCCTGAAAATCGGCAGCATTCTCCATATTGATGATCGCGCCACGTCCGCAGACAAAAAAGCGCGGGTCCTTTTTGAGCGGCTCGGTGAACGCTTTGAAGCTCTGGCGCGTAGCAAGCGTTTTGCCGGCAGTGGTGCGGATATTGATGATGTGGGCGAAATGCTCGGCGGATATGATATCACGATAGCGCAAATGGATGTCGCTGCCATCCACCTTCACCGTCAAAACCGGCTCCGGGCGGGGGAGTTTTGCGAGCATTTCATCCAGCAGACCGGACAGCTCGGCTTCAGAAAAGGGCTTGACCAGATAATGAAATGCCCGCACCTGAAAGCCCTCGAGTGCGTGGTCTGTCGAGGTGGTGGTAAAAACCAGAAGGCAGTCTGCATCGGTTTTCCGAAGTTCCCTTGCCGCATCCATGCCGCTTAAACCATTCATGTAAATATCCAAGAATGCGGCGGTAAAGCGCTGCTCTTTTTCTGCCGCCAGAAAGGCTTCCCCGCTGTCAAACTCTAAAATTTCTGCATCTGCGCCGCGCTGACTCAGCTGCCGCACCAAGCGCTCCTTCAGCAGTGTGCGCTCGGTATCAAGGTCATCGACGATTGCGATCCTCATGCTGTATCAGGAAGCCATTTTACAGCTTCCAACCTCCTTTATAAACTCTTTCATCCTGATTATAGCACAGTTGCCCGGTTATGTCGCAGCCGAAAATGGGATTTCGTGACGGAAAAGGGGCTTTCGTGCTAAATGGCTTGAAAAGACCATGCCTGTCCGTATACTGAAAGCAGAGAACGCCAACGACGGCGCACGAGAAAGGAGGCACGCTGTGTACCGAATTGCCGTGCTGACAAGCAGCAGGGCGCAGGAAGCTTTTCTGGCAGAGCAGATCTCGCGGTTCTGCGCCGAACATTGCTTGTTCCCGAAAATGGACTGTTACCACGATCAGGAAAGCTTTTTTGAGGCTGCACGCAACGAGCCGCTGACAAATGCCGTGATCGCCCTGCCGGGGGTCGACGGATTGAATGCAGTAGAGCATCTGCGCGCGCTTTGTCCACAGACACGCATTATCTGGTGCAGCGATCTGGATTTTTCGCTCCATGCCTTCCGGTTGCGTGCAGACTATTTTCTGCTGGAGCCGGTGACCGAAGCCGCCTTGCGGCAGGGATTCCGCATCTGGCTGGATGGAAAAAAATCAGGCGGAGCAGCACTGGTCTGACCGCAACAAACACAACAAGGAGAACGGTTTATGAAAAAGAGAAACATCGTCCATTCTGCGTTAAGCCTGTCGCTGACCGCAGCATTGTGCCTTTCCATGGCTGCCTGCGGCGGAACACAGACGCCGGCAGACAGTGCTGCCGCTTCGCAGCCCGCTGCCCCGTCCGCTGCGGTACAGCCCTCTTCAGCGGAACAAGCCTCTGCGGCGCTGCCGGTAAAGGCTCTGAACCCCAAGCAGGTAGAGGAAAACCCTTACATGGCCAAGAGCGATGCAAACATTCATCACGATGGCTACAACACCGACTCGACGGATGAGATTCTGCCGCTTGCCATCTATCCGGAGATCAACGTTTCCTATGAGACGACGAACGCGAACGCTTCGCCCGCCATCTACTTTGACAGCTACGGTCATGCCGTTGTGCCGCTGCTGGGCGGCATCGCCATCCGAGACCTGAACGCCGAAGAAACAAAGACGCTCGGCTATTTCTCGCCAAAGAAGCATGACGGCGGCGGTTACGTTATCCAGAGCTCCTATACCTTCCTTGACGAATCCAACCGCATCGTCTGCCCCACGAGCAACAACCATGTGCTGATGCTCCGCGCAACGGATGAAAACGGCAATGTTCTGCCGGAATTTGAAAAGGTGCTGGACATTGATATCAAAGCTGCAGCCGAGGCCGCGCTTGGAAAAGAACTGACGCAGAATCTTCTGTCCGTGGTCTTTGACTATGACGGAAACCTCTGGTTTGCAACGGGAGGCTTCCGCATTTATCCGCAGCGCCAGCAGCAGGGCGTCATCGGCTATATTGCCCGCTCGGCCATTGATGCGATCCTGAACGGCGAGCAGACAGACCTTTCAAAGGCTGTTTTTGTCCACGAACTGACCCCCGGCGAGGGCGCTGAAAACGGCATCGCCGCTTCCAAGGACGGTGCGGTGGTCCTGACCAACCAGAACTGCTATCTTCTGCGCGCAGAAGAAGGCGTAGACGTTGTATGGTGCACGCCCTATGAGAGCGCGGGTGCAAAGGTGAGCGGCGAAGGCGATAAGACCACCGGCGGCGGTCTTGCGTGGGGCGGCGGTTGCTCGCCCACGCTGACACCGAACCTTGTGCTGTTCACGGATAATCAGGACCCTGTAAACCTTCTTGCACTCGATATGAAGACCGGCGAGGTCGTGGCAAGCACCCCGGTGCTGGATGACCTGCCCGAGGGCTATCAGGTAGCCGTTGAGAACTCTGCCATCGTCTATGACGACGGCGAGGGCACCGTCAGCACCATCGTCTGCAACTGGTTCGGTGCGGGCAATGCAGGTCTGGCTGATCCCAACAACGACTCCTCCATCCAGAGCTACGCCAATATTTACGACCAGAACTGGCTCATGAAGGGCAACATCATGATCGCCCCCGGCATCGAGCGCGTGGACACCGTAAAGACCGCAAACGGCTACGAGATGAAGAGCGTCTGGTGCCGGAACGACCTGAGCGACACCTCCATCCTGAAACTCTCCACCGCAACGGGCTATATCTACGGCTATGTGCAGGATGTGACCACCGGGATGTGGCAGTACATCATTCTGGATTTTGAAACTGGCGAGACTGTTTTCACGATGGATGTTTCCAACAAGTACGGCTATAACAACATGGCCATTGGAATGTATGCCGGCAACAGCGGCAATGCGCTCTACTGCCCGACAGGCTATCTGGAACTGCTTCGTCTGCAGGATCGTTTCGTTTATCTGCCCGAAATGCCCTACCGCAAGGTCGATCTTGATCAGGCAGCAAGAAATGTCCTCTCGCAGGAACAGTTTGCGCAGGACGGCGGCGAAGGCACCGTTGCAAGCTGGCGCAACACTGTGACCGTCCGCAACGTACATCCCAACACCACGGTAGCTTTCCGCATGAATAACCTGTCCGGCAGCACCTCCGGTCTGACCCTCTACGCCTATGGCGTGGACGGCAAGCTGGCAAAGGTCGATCCTGCACTGTGGTCGATCACAGACGAGGACGGCAAGGCTGTAACGGAACTTACCGCCGGTACGCTCTACGAGCTGCGCGTGACCGTCGCCGATGGCGGCGCTCTTGACCTGAGCGAGACGGAAAAGGAGATCGGACTTTCCGTTGTACTTGGAAAGTAAATCCGTTCCGGACTGTTGCAAAATAGCTCTCTGAAAAATATACAAGCCCCGGAATCTTTTTCGGAGCCTTTATGGCTCGAAAAATTGAAAGCCTTGCCTGAGCCGTAAATTCCGGCACGATCCAAGAACCAATAAACCAAAAAATCCGAACCCTTCTCCTATCGAGAAAAGGTTCGGATTTTCTATTTCAGTGGCAGTCCTCCTGGTAGACATTCCTACACGTTGCCCCGCCTGCGGCGTTGCAGTGCTGTTCAAGTCCTGTTATCCGCCGTTGCAGCCAAAGGGAAATAGTCATGTAAAACAAAAAAGACAGCTTTTGATAGCTGTCTTTTTTGTGGTGCAGGAATGCAATCCAAATCCGAACCATTTCCCTCGGATGCAACTTCTGTCGCTTCTCCAAAGGTCACGGTCTGTGTTCCTTCTTTATAGTTGAAGGTAATGAGAACCTTATCATCATACAGGTAAATTGCATTGATGAAGGTATCCACCAGTGCCTGCCGCTGGTCTTTCAGGCTCATGTCTAGCTTGCGGAACCGCCGCAGCCAAAAGCGAATGAACTCCTCTGTGACCTTGGGCTTTGCCAGCTTTTCTTCTGCAATGCGGGCTTCAAGCTCACGCTTGGTTTCTTCGAGCTGCTCCAACCGCTCCTTGGTGGAGCTGGTCAGGATACCGGCCTGAATCGCATTCAGCATATTCTGGATACCCGATTCCGCATCCCGGAGCTGCTTTTCATAAAGAGGAATGTTGGTGTTCTCATTGTTTTGCAGTTCCATCACCTTGGCAATGATGGACTCCATAGCGGCATCGTCTTTCACAAGTTGCATGGTCTGGTTGACCACAAGATCTTCCAGCCACTGTTTACGGACAGTCTTTTTCTTGCAGCCCTTGTGCTTTTTGGCAGTAGCACATTTATAATAGCGGTGGACTTCGCCCGTCCGGCTCGTGCCGCTTTCGCCAAACATCAGTGCACCACAGTAGCCGCAGAACAGCTTGGTGGTGAGCAGGGAGTCATCCTCTGCCTTTCTACGGGCAGGGGCTTTCTTGTTTTTGGCGATCTTCTCCTGCACATCCTCAAACAATTCCAGTGGAATGATGGGCGAGATAGCATCCGGTACGACTACATCCCGGAATTTCAGCTCCCCGATGTAGCGGCGATTGTTCAGCATATGCTGAATGGTGTTGAAGGTCATCAGCCCGCCACGCTGGTTCTTGACGCCCTTTTCGTTCAGCCAATCCCGAATTTCCCGCATGGTCTGGCCATCGTTGTACCGCTGGAAGGTTTCTGCCACAAAGGGAGCAGTCAACGGGTCGATTTCAAAGCGGTGGTCTGCGTTGATGATGTAGCCAAAGGGAATGGCACCGCCAGTGAACTTTCCCTTCAGTGCGTTTTCGGTCATGCCACGAATGACCTTTTCAGACAGGTCAGCGGAATAATACTCCGCATAACCTTCCAGCACCGATTCCAGAATGATGCCTTCCGGCCCCTCGGAGATGATCTCGGTGGCAAACATGAGCTTGACACCATTCTTCTTCAGCTGGGTCTTGTACCGAGCACTGTCGTAGCGGTTTCGGGCAAAGCGGTCGAGTTTCCAGACCAGCACAATGTCAAACAGCTTCTTGTCGCTGTCTTTTATCATCTGCTGGAACTCTGGACGGTTGTCCGTCTTGGCAGAGATGGCACGGTCAATATAGTGCTTGACGATGGTGATGCCATTCTTTTCCGCATAGGCCGTACATTCCCGGATTTGGCCTTCGATGGATTCTTCACGCTGGTTGTCCGAGGAATAGCGGGCATAGATCACAAATGACCTGCCGCGCGCTGGTGGTTTCGGCCTCGGCAAGACTGCTCTGCGCACACAGGGCAAGCATTCCGTGCAGAGCAAGGCCGATCTGCATCATGCTGTCCACAGTGCTACGCTCCATCTGCGCCAAAACTGTTTCAAAAAATTCCTGTATCTTGACCCCGGTGATCTGCACCGGAGTCAATTTTTTGACTGGAAACAATAGCGGCTCCATAGCAGCGGCCCCTGTACCATCCAGATGAACCCAATAATGATGCCAACAACTTTGGTGCGGTGCAGTACAGTAAGCTTTGCGGGGTGCGGCAGTTCAGCAGCAGCGCCTGCCCGGTGCTGAGCACCACATGGC
>ENA-OVGJ01001011-OVGJ01001011.1-human-gut-metagenome-genome-assembly--contig:-NODE-1011-length-11104-cov-3.676894_pt1 | contig 11104 bp, 7 predicted proteins | sample MGYA00237772_ERZ505423 | MGnify/ENA primary metagenome ERZ505423 (study PRJEB26158, sample SAMN06016386) | human gut metagenome | biome: human gut; feature: ankylosing spondylitis patient; material...
GAAATTTATATGACTAAAAAAGAGATGTTAGATGAAATGGAGGAAGCTGGCTGGAGTTATGATACAGATTTAGATTCCCCATATAAAGCCGTCAAAGAGGATTACGATGAAATGAAAAAAGAACTTTCCGATGATTCCTTACTTTTCCCTAACGGCAGAGATTATGATGCTGAAGATGAAGATGGTATTTAATCCGTAATAACATAGTAAGAGGGCTGCCGCAGCAACAACCCTCTTACTGTCTGTCAGCCAACTTTTCTTTATATCCTTCTACTACTGACGTTATTATATTTATTATGACTATGCTCTAATTAATGTAACAAGAATTAATTCATTATTTTACCAGATTACAATTTATTAATACCAGATTCTTTATTTCTGCATTTATAGCAGCTTTCTATACGTCTCCCTATCTTTTTCCTCTATATCCAGTGTATCCATTGCCTCTTCTGCTGTCTGATTCAACTTTCTCATTAATGTTCTTATGCTGTCAAGACGCGCCTGTTTCTCCCCTCGTTCCATTCCTCGTCTTTCTCCGCGTTCCTCGCTTTCTTCTACCAGCAAATCACTTATGTTACACATATCATTCACACACCCTTCTAATTCTGTTGTCATCTCAAGTCCGTATTCTTCTAACTGGTTCATCTTATCCTGTCTTGCCCTGCCAGAAAATAATACTTCTAGCATTGCTATAAGCCTATTTTTTGATTCTTCGACATCTGCTCTGCTTCTTATTCTTATAACCGCTCCATTCATTATGCTTCGCTGTGGAAGCAAGCTTGTATTGCCATAGATTACTCTTGGCTGCAAGCCTAATTCTATTATAGAGTCTTCATCGGCTTCTGTATCCATACATATCCATATGCTGTATACATCTTTGATGTCATCATAGTTTGATTTTATGAATTCTACATTTTTCTGTGAAGACACTAGTCTTGCCATATAATACACCATTCTTGATTCGATATGATAACCAAGCTTTGTATATGAAATACTTTTCTGTGCCTCAACATTTACAAGTATTTTAATTGTTCTATTATTATAATACAATGGAAATCTTATGTCGTAAATAATTTTTCCATCTTTTATATCTACGTCTTCGGTTCCATCACTTTCAATTTTAATGCACAGCTTTTCCGGAACTGTAAGTGATACTATTGTCTCTCCTATGCAGGGAATTATGTCTTTTATGCTGTATTCCCTGAATTCTGGCACTATTACTTTTACTATATTGGCTAATATCTGCGGGTCTGCCAATATACATTTAGCATAGTCGTCTCTCATTGCTTTATCTACATCAAGCTTTGACATTGTTTCTGCAAGATGTGTGGTTACTCTCTGATACTTCATTAAACCTCCTTTTCATTGGTTATCATTTATCCACCATAGTCAGTTATTCGCACTAAAATTTTAAATATTGGAATTATATTGGCGAATTGCCATTAGATTTCATATATAGTTCCGATATGGTTGCCACATATTACTATCAAACATTATTATATTTAGATTAGATACTATATAAATAGAATACCACATATCACTATGTATTGCAATAGAATATTTAGAAAACAAAAAGGCATTGCCAGACCACTTAAATGGACTTTCCTTCCGTGCACACCTGGCCAGTCAAGAAAGCCCATACCATAGGCCCGATAATACCTCTCTTTATTAATTACATTAGGTGATTGCGGTTACTTGTGTTCACAGTACAAATAACAATCAATTTTGCTGAGTTTCGCAAACGCCTATTAATTACATAATTATGCCAGTGACCCTCTCTTAAGCCACCTTCCACTAACAAACCTTACAACAAAGCATACTGACCTTGCTGCCCAGTCAATGAACATTCCTATCCATACGCCAAGAACTCCCATTCCAAGCATTACGCCAAGGACGTAGCTGCTTCCGACCCTGAACAGCCACATCGAGATAATACTTGCTGTCATTGTAAATTTTACATCTCCCGCCGCTCTTAATGGATTGGATAATGTAAATGAAAGCGGCCATATAAATAATGAAACCACATTAAAGCATCTTAAAATCATTACTGTAATCTGTGTTGCCTCACCTGATAAGTTAAACCACGAAGCAATAAATGGTGCTAAGAAGAATAATGGAATATTACATATCCAGTCGCCGAAATACGCATATTTAAGCACCTTTTTAGTATACATTTCTGCCTGCTCTTTTTCCCCTGCACCTATGCACTGTCCAACAACTGTGATAAGTGCAAGTCCCATAGATGAAGCCGGAATATTTGCAAAATCGATAACTGTATAGCCAACCGAATTAGCGGCTGTAGATGCTGTTCCAAATGTTGCAACCATACTTACAACCATAAGCTTGCCTATCTGGAACATACCATTTTCTATGCCTGATGGAATACCTATTGTCAGAATCTTCTTTATATATATCCAGTCTGGAACAAAATATTTTATATGATCTATTCTTATCGGATTAGTCTTTCCGCATACAAGTACTGTCATAACTATTCCAGCTGCAACACGGCTAAGTGCTGTTGACAGTGCAACACCAGCTACACTCCACTTAAATACGAATACAAACAAAGCATTTCCAGCTACGTTAATCACATTCATAAGTATGCTTATATTCATACTTACCTTACTGTTGCCTACGCTCCTGAATATTGCAGCTCCTGCATTGTACATTCCAAGGAAAGGATATGAAAGGGCTGTTATCACAAAATATAACACAGCACAATCCATAACTGAATCTTCAACAGTTCCGAATATCACCTTAAGTAATGGTCTTGTAAATGAAACTGAAAATGCTGTCATTATAACTGAAAATATTAACAAAACAGTTTCAAGCTGTGCTCCTGACTTTCTCGATTCATCATCCCTGCCTTTACCTATATACTGACTGCAAACAACAGCGCCACCTGTCGCAAGTGCTGCCATAACCTGTATGATAAGCCTGTTGATATTATCAACAAGTGCAACTCCTGCAACTGCCGCTTCTCCTGACTGTGATACCATAAGTGTATCAACAAGTCCAACAAGCACTGCAAGAAGCTGTTCAAACATGAGCGGAATTATAAGCTTCCTTAAATCTTTACTACTAAACAACATATGTTTACTCCATCTATATTTTCATTTTATGGTGTAAGTGTTAATTGCACAACTATTCTGCACAGCTTATATTAAAGAGCTGCAGAATATGCCTTTAACCCCATCACCAATCATACATTTATCACACAAAAATTCGGTCAGAACGTACTTTTAACATTCTGACCGAATATAATAATTACATTATCAGCTGTAATAAACATCTATAAACCAGTTATCTAAGCTTCTAACCAGCCTGTTAACCATCAGCAATATTAGTCTACTGTATAAATCCAGCCCTTAGGAGCTTCGATTCTGCCCATCTGGATACCTGTGAGTGTTTCGTATAACTTCTTAGTTACAGGTCCCATCTCGTCCATACCACTTGGTAAGCAGATTTCCTTGCCGTGATCAACTATCTTTCCTACAGGAGAGATAACTGCTGCTGTACCGCAAAGACCACATTCAGCAAAGTCCTTAACTTCATCAAAGAGAACTTCTCTTTCTTCTACTTCAAGTCCAAGGTATTCCTTAGCAACATGTACTAATGAACGTCTTGTGATAGAAGGTAAGATACTGTCTGACTTAGGTGTTACAACCTTTCCGTCCTTTGTAACAAAGAGGAAGTTAGCTCCACCAGTTTCTTCAACCTTAGTTCTTGTAGCTGGGTCAAGATACATATTTTCAGCGTATCCTTCTGCGTGAGCTGTAACGATAGCGTGAAGGCTCATTGCATAGTTAAGACCAGCCTTGATATGACCAGTTCCGTGTGGTGCTGCTCTATCGAAGTCTGAAACCTTGATTGTAAGTGGCTTAGCGCCGCCCTTGAAGTATGGTCCAACAGGTGTTGTAAATACTCTGAACTGATATTCATCAGCAGGCTTAACACCGATAACTGGATTGCTTCCGAACATATATGGACGGATATAAAGTGATGCACCTGAACCATAAGGTGGTACCCAGTCTTCGTTAGCTCTTACTGTTTCAGCAATAGCTTCTACAAACTTATCTTCTGGGAATACAGGCATCTCAAGTCTTCTACAGGAATCTGCCATTCTGCTTGCGTTCATATCTGGTCTGAAAATAACTGTGTGACCATTCTCTGTTGTGTATGCCTTCATACCTTCAAAACATGACTGTGAATACTGTAATACACCAGCACATTCGCTGATAACGACTTTATCATCATCTGTGATAACACCATTATCCCATGCTCCATTCTTATAATTAGCTACGAATCTCTTATCAGTCTTTACATAGCCAAATCCTAAATTAGACCAATCAATATCTTTCTTTGCCATAATCCTACTTCCTTTCGTGTTCGACAGTTTACTCACCTACTGTCAGGAGCTTCCCATAATAACTGCCGCAGACAATCCTATCCTGCATAATTAATATACAGTATAGTCAGCATATACGCCAGTCCACTAACCCCTTGGCATAACACATTCTTTTGTGTTCACTATAATGAATCCCATCGATTATTAAATTAGAAATATTTTATACCCACATTTTCTATAAGTCAATAAATTTTGTCTATCTAATCTTTATATGTATATATTTTTTATGTATTTATGCGGGCGAAGGCTTTTTAACTGCTTTTGGACAATACAGATAATGTATTCTGCCCACCACCTCATAATAATGTTTTATATTAATTATCAATATATCCACTATGTCTGCCGTGCCGGTTCAGGGATGCGAAACATCCCTGAACACGCGGGCGTTCGCCCTATCAGCAAAAAATCAGCGGAAAAGCCTCGTGCAAGCACAGCCTTTTCCGCTATTTTTTTGCTGGCACGGCTCATTGCCTTCGCGATCATTCATAGCTTGTAATCTGGGTGTAGAAGTTGTCGTAGTCGGTTCTTCCTTCGGCTGTAAATGCGATAGCTGTTCTTGGGTGCTGGTTTGCATTTCCAGTAATCATATACTGTACATCGCAGCCCCATACAACTCCAGCCTTCTTAAGTGGAACCATATGATTTTCAACAAACTTAAGCACTGGTGATATTTTGTACTTAGGGTTTCTTAAGAAGCCCATAAGAAGCTCTGTATAACAGTTACCTGCTCCTCTGCCCATTCCGCTCATTGTAACATCAAGATAACTTACACCTATTGTGCACGCCTCAATAGTATTGGCAAATGCAAGCTGCTGGTTATTGTGTGCGTGTATACCAACTCTCTTTCCGTATTTTTCAGCAATCTTGATATATTTATCTGCAAGTCTTCTTATCTGTTCAGGATAAAGTGAACCATAGCTGTCTACAAGGTAGATTACGCTTGCCTTGCTCTGTGCGGCAAGAAGTTCAAGTGCAAGGTCTAACTCATTCTCACTTGCTGTAGAGATAGCCATAATATTAATAGTAACTTCATATCCCATATCTGCACAGTAATTAATCATCTCTATAGCCGCAGGTATAGTATTAATATATGTAGCTACCCTTACCATATCTATAACACTTTCAGACTTAGGAATTATATCCTTCTTGTAATCAGTTCTTCCTACGTCTGCCATAACAGAAATCTTTAAGTCTGTATCATTATCACCAACGATAGCTCTTATATCTTTCTCATCGCAGAACTTCCACTTGCCGTAATCCTCAACCTTAAAGACTTCCTTTGATGCCTTATATCCAAATTCCATATAATCAACGCCTGCGGCTACATTTGCCTTATACAAATCGCGCACAAAATCTTCGCTGAATTCAAAATTGTTAACAAGACCTCCATCTCTAAGTGTACAATCAACGACCTTAATATCTGGTCTGAATGATACTAACTCGCCTTTCTGTTCCATAGTAATCCTCCATTCTTTCCCGGTAAAAGCTAAGAAAATAATTCGCGCACCGGGTGTTCTCAATCTAGTATCAGTGTGCAGGAAAAGATTGCATATGCCTGATATGCTTCTGCACACGCTTTATTATACTTTAAAGCGTTACACTTTAAAGTGCTAAATTGTCATTATTATACCACTATATTTAATTTTGTAAAGTACTAATTGCATCTTCCATAATATCCATCATATCTAAAAGTCCGTTAAGGTATTCTTTCTGGCTTGTAAATTTTCTTTTAGTAACTGTCCATATAAAATGTGGCACTCCATTTACTTTAAAATCCAAAGCCCCACCGAAGCTTTCAAGAAGTTTAGGAATTGCATCAGAATCTATATCAGCCTTAGGATATATATTCATAACTGTTCTCCAGTTAGATGCACCTCCTGCCGGATTAGCGGCAGTTTCGCCCTTAATCTCCATAATTCCTATCTTATGTGCCTTGCTCTTTATAAGTGCTACCATCAAAAGATTAGAAGCACACGAAGGAATACTTCCATATCTGTCTGAGAGTTCATCTTTCATATCTGACAATTCTTCCCTCGTTTCAAGTGCTGCAATCCTTTTATAGATATCTAATTTCTGGTATTCGCTCTTAATATATGAAGCTGGAATATATGCATCAACTTCCAGATCAACAGTAGTTTCAAAACTGTATTCGTTCTTTATGCCCTTTAAGTTATTGACTGCCTGATTAAGCATTTTACAATACAAGTCATAACCTACTGCCGCCATATGCCCGTGCTGGCTCTTTCCAAGCACATTTCCTGCACCTCTTATCTCAAGGTCTTTCATAGCAATCTTAAAGCCCGAACCAAGGTCAGAGAATTCCTTTATAGCACTTAATCTCTTCTCTGCAACCTCGGATATCATCTTATCCCTTTTGTACATAAGAAAAGCATATGACGTTCTTGTACTTCGTCCAACTCTTCCCCTTAACTGGTAAAGCTGGGAAAGCCCGAACTGGTCAGCATTTTCTATAATCATAGTGTTACAGTTAGGTATATCCATACCTGTTTCTATAATTGTCGTAGATACAAGAACATCTATCTCTCCATTGACGAACTCATACATAATCTTTTCAAGCATACGCTTATCCATCTGTCCATGTGCATACGCAACAACCGCATCAGGAACAAGATTTTGTATATACTCAGCACGTTCCTCAATGTCCCTTACCTTGTTGTATACATAATACACCTGTCCATTTCGTGCAAGTTCTCTTGTAACCGCCTCTCTTATCATCTCATCATTATGTTCTGTAACAAATGTCTGTATCGGATGTCTGTCCACCGGCGGCTCCTCAAGAACACTCATATCCCTAATACCGACAAGGCTCATATGAAGTGTTCTTGGAATAGGAGTTGCACTTAATGTAAGAACGTCTATGTTGTTCTTTAATTCTTTAATCTTTTCTTTATGTGCAACACCAAAACGCTGTTCCTCATCAATAATAAGCAGTCCCAGATCCTTAAACTGCACATCCTTTGACAATACACGATGCGTTCCTATAACAACATCTATCGTGCCATTCTTAAGCCCTTCAATCGTCTTTTTATTCTGTGCACTTGTCCTGAAGCTTGACAACTGACCGACATTAACAGGAAAGCCTTTCATTCTCTCCTCAAATGTTGAAAAATGCTGGCTTGCAAGCACTGTTGTGGGAACAAGGTAAGCCACCTGCTTGCCGTCCTGAACAGCCTTAAATGCAGCTCTTATCGCAACTTCTGTCTTTCCATATCCGACATCGCCGCATATAAGTCTGTCCATAACCCTGCCGCTTTCCATATCCTTCTTGGTATCCTCAATGGCATTAAGCTGATCATCCGTCTCCTCATAAGGAAACATTTCCTCAAATTCCTTCTGCCATACAGTATCCTGTGAAAATCTGTAGCCCTCAACCTTCTGCCTTATCGCATAAAGCCTTACAAGCTCTTTAGCCACTTCCTCAACTGCCCCTGTAACCTTGGCTTTTGTCTTCTTCCACTCAACACCACCAAGACTGTTAAGCTTAGGCTTTTTCTCCGTATCCTGATTAGCGTACTTCTGCAGACGGTCAAGCTGTGTTGCAAGCACATATAGATTGCCGTTATTCGCATACGCAATCTTAATATAATCCTTCTCAACACCTTCTACCTGTATCTTTTCTATTCCCTTGTATACACCAAGTCCGTGGCTCTCGTGCACAACATAATCACCTATATTAAGTTCGTTAAAGCTGGCAATGTTCTTTCCATCGTGCTTTTTCTTCTTAAGCTTCTTCATCTTTCTTGCACTGAATATATCATTCTCTGCAATAACAACAAATGAAAGAACAGGATACTCAAAGCCTTTATGCAGGCTTCCATATGTCACTATAATAAGCCCGCTTCCGTAATCCTTATTAAAATCCTCGCTGTAAAAGCTGGCAATTCCAAGCTTTCCCAGATCATCAACTATTCTTAACGCCCTCGTTCTTGAACTGCATACAAGTATTGTTGTATATCCATTTTTCTTGTACTTTTCCAAATCCTTAGCCAGATACTCAAAACTGTTATTATATGAGCTTATGCTTCTTGCCGTGATGTACATAGAATAATCTATCTCAAAACCCTCAGGCTTATAATCAAGTGTCGTTAATATAAGCTTTTTATTATTCCTTAAATCACTGATAATCTCATTCATAGCCTTGACCTTATTAGTCTGGCTTGGAAGCACATAACCTGCAGCAAGACGGTTCTTCATACTCTCGTTGTATTCATACAATGTCAGCTCATTACATTCTTTCAGCCTGTTAGGCTCATCTAACACAACAAGAGTATTCTCCTCCGGAAAATACTCTGCCAGTCCAACTGTATCTGCCACAAGTGTATCTGTGAACTTCTCATAATTACCGGTACGCTCGACATCTGCAACAAGCTTGTTAAGATTATTACCCGCCTCAATCTGCTCCTTTGTACGCTTTCTCTTACCATAATCAAAACACTCAAGCTGCCTGTCACACTCTTCCTTAATATTGTACAGACCATTTTTTAACTCATCTTCTGTAAATATATATTCAGTAGCCGGGAAAATGCTGTAGCTTTGGAGCCTTTCAATCGACCTCTGGCTCTCAACATCGAACATTCTTATAGAATCAACTTCCGTATCCCACAGCTCAATTCTAACCGGTGCTTCATCTGTGTATGAGAAAATATCTATAATTCCACCACGTATTGCAAACTGTCCCTTGTCCTCCACCATTCCAGTACGCACAAAGCCCATAGCCACCAGCTTCTTTGCCAGCTTCTCTGGTTCTATTTCGCTGGAATAATCAAGGGTTATAACTGCCTCCTTAAATCTTTCGACAGGTATGAGCCTGTCTGCAATTCCGTCCATAGTTGTAACAACTGTAAGCACTCCCTCACCTGTACAGCTATGGTTGATTATACGGCTTATACACCTTAATCTCTCGCCTGTAATCTGGTTGCCGTGTACGTCCGCACTATAGAATATGGCATCCTTGGCTGGATAGTATATTGCTTCTTTATTAAAAAATGAAGCATCATCACACATTTTTCTTGCTTTTGCTTCATCACTTGTAACAATAAGCATATACTTATATCCTGATGCTATTGCACTTGATATGTGCACCTTCTGTGTATCAATACAGCCGCTTATAAGCACAGTTCTTCCGCCGTCTTTGCCAAGCTCTTTATTTAATTGTTCAACTGCCGCCGTATTATTTACAGGGTCAAAAAATGTGTTCAAAATATCTGCTCCTTATCCATTGAATTTATTCATTCCACTTTCAATACCTTCTGTCATTATGCACTCTACTGCCTCACAGGCTCTCTTAGTTCCCTCTCTTAAAGCTGGATAAAGTTCCTCCGGAAATCTTCCAAGAACCCAGTCAGCAAGATCCCAGCCCTTTGGCTTATCCCCAACTCCGAATTTAACTCTCTTAAACTGGTCACTTCCAAGGTGTGCAATTATGCTCTTAATTCCATTGTGTCCGCCTGCACTTCCCTTTGGACGGAGTCTTAACCTTCCCGGTTCAAGGCTTATATCATCAAATATAACAATTAAATCATCTATATCTGCCTTGTAATAATCCATAACTTCTCTTATACACTCGCCTGAATTATTCATATAAGTCATAGGCTTTACAAGAATTACTTTCTGTCCTTCTATAACACCTTTTCCTATAAGACCTTTATGTTTAGATGTGTCTACACTTATATTATATTGGTCGGCAAGTTCATCTATGCAGGCGAAACCAACATTGTGTCTTGTTCCTGCGTATTGTGCTCCTGGGTTGCCTAATCCTGCTATTATATACATATTTTGTTCCTTCCTTTGGTGGGGATTTATAATTATTTTATATTGTACAGATTTTGGGGAGGTTATTCAATGTATTATTGAATATATTATTGGGTGTATTATTAGGTGTGCTGGAAAAATAAACTGCCATCAGGTTAGTAGACTGATGGCAGTTATTTCATTAAGATACTTTTTCGTCTGGGTGTTCTATATGACCTGTGATTTCGCCGTCATAGATTTCGTATATCTCATCTGAAAGATAGTTAAGTTCTTCTGTGTCGTGGCACGCAATTATTATAAGTGAACCATTGGCTTTAAGCTCATCTCAAAGTCCCTTTATAAGTCCTGCTCCTGCCTCATCAAGTGCATTGATAGGCTCATCAAGAATAACTATATCAGGGCGTTCCATTATAGCCGCCGCAATTCCTAATCTCTGCTTCATTCCTAATGAATATTTCTTAAATGTTCTCTTATCGTCCGGGTCAAGTCCGACCTTTCTTATAGCATCTCTTATCTCATCATCACTAATACGGTTCTGGATAGATGCAAGTATCTTTAGGTTCTTAAAACCTGTATAATTGCTTATAAATGAAGGATTCTCAATTAAAATCCCTATACTTGGCGGGAATGAAATCTGCCTGCCAAGCTCCTTATCGTTAATGTATACCTTTCCTGATGTTGGAAGTATAAGCCCGCTCTCTAGTGTCAGGTTAATATTCTTTAATACCTCAGCACTTTTGAATGACTTGCAATAATCTTCAAGTCTTACCACTGTACCCATATGCGTACCTCCTCATTACTCTTTTAAAGTTATTCACTATTATAATCATTTAACATTAAAATCACTTATAGCTTTATTTATAATAACACTTTTTAAGCTAATTGTATATACACAATGTACATGTATACACTAATAATCTGTCA
>ENA-OVGJ01001013-OVGJ01001013.1-human-gut-metagenome-genome-assembly--contig:-NODE-1013-length-11083-cov-6.163312_pt1 | contig 11083 bp, 10 predicted proteins | sample MGYA00237772_ERZ505423 | MGnify/ENA primary metagenome ERZ505423 (study PRJEB26158, sample SAMN06016386) | human gut metagenome | biome: human gut; feature: ankylosing spondylitis patient; material...
CGCCTTGACAAGGGGCACACCTGCCCGGTCGGCCCAGATCTCCAGCTGCTCGCTGGCGGCGGCACGGAAGGTATCGCCTGCAGCCAGCATGACCTTTTTGCCCTGACGGGTATAGAAATCGGCCAGCTTGGCAATGCTGGTGGTCTTGCCCACGCCGTTCACGCCGATGACCAGAATGACGGCGGGCGTGCCGCTCAGGTCCATCTCAGCTTCGGGGCGCATCTCATCGGCAATGAGGTCGCGCAGTTCATCGCTGGCCTGCTCACCGGTTTTCAGGCCCTTCTCGTTCACCCGGTCCCGCAGCTTGTCCACCAGTTTGATGGCCACTTCACCGCCCACATCGGCCAGAATGAGCTGCTCTTCCAGCTCATCGTAAAGGTCATCATCGATCTTGCTGCCGGTGAGGGTATTCATAATGTTGCCCCAGAAGCCCGTGCGGGTCTTTTCGAGGCCGTCTTTCATCTTATCTTTTTCTTTTTTGCCAAATCCAAAGAGGCCCATTGGTTCTCTCCTTTGTTTTGCTGTTTCTATCCGTGATGGCAAAACCCGCCATTTCACGATTTGCGCTCAGTGCTGCCCGGTATGCCAAGGGCTCCCCTACTAGGGGAGCTGGCGAGCGTATGCGAGACTGAGAGGTTTAATTCGTGTGCTCGCTCCACTCGCTGGAGGTGACCACTTCGCCATCGGTGGTGCACCAGAGGGCTTCCACGCCGTCCAGCGATTCCACGAGCTGCCTGCCCTCTTCCAGAGGCAGGCAGAACAGGCCGGTGGTCAGGCAGTCGGCCACACCGGAGTCCGGAGCCAGCACGCTCACGCCGTCAAAGTAGGCGGCGGGCCAGAGGGTGGCCGGGTCGATGAGGTGGTGGTAGCGCACACCGTCCACAACGTAGTAGCGCTGGTAGTCGCCGCTGGTCACAAGGGAAAGGCCGCTCATCTTGACGGCGGCCACGGTGGAGCTGCCGGTGGTGTAGACCTCGGAGGAGTTCCACGGGTTTTCCACGCCGCCTACCCACTGGGAGCCGTCCGGCTTGGTGCCGATGGCCCGCAGGTTGCCGCCCACGCTGATGAGGGCACTGGTCAGGCCCCGGGCTTCGGCGGCCTGCGCGGCCTGCTCCACGGCGTAGCCCTTGCCCACGCTGCCCACGTCCAGCGACATCTCCGGGTCGGACAGGTAGACCGTTTTGGCCTCCTCGTCAATGACGAGGTCGTTGATATCGCAGTGCTGGGCAGCGGCCTCCAGTTCCTCCTGTGTGGGCAGGGTGTTGTCTGCCTCGGAGGCGTTCTGCTCAGCAGCCTCGCGGTAGTCGTGCCAGATGCCCAGTACGCTGCCCATGGCAATGTTGATCTTGCCGCCGGTCAGGTCGTACATCTGCCGCGCCAGCTCCAGCATGGAGAGGATGCGGTCGTCCACCTGTACCGGGGCTTTCCCGGCGTTTTCGTTGATGGTCTTGACGTTCACAACGCCATCGTAGTCGTTGTAGATATCGTAGAGCTGGTTGTAGACGATCAGATCCTGATGCAGCGCCTGCATTTGGGTGTTGAACTCTTCCTCGCTCTCGCAGTAGGCGATGACCTGCGTCACTGTGTCGAACACATCATAAAAGATGGTGGTGTACCGGGTCAGCTCCTTTTTGGGCTTGCAGCCGACCAGCAGGCTAAGGCTCAGCACCGCCGCCAGCAGTGCAGCGGTCATGCGGGTGATGCGGCTCTTCATACGGTCTGGCTCTCCTTTGCGGCGGTAAAGGCGGTGTGCTCCTCCTGCAAATGTGCCAGCAGGTCTGCAAACATCCAGTTGCGGTTTGCGGGAGTGACCACCGCCTTGAGCGGGATGGTCACCTGTGCCTGCCGCATCAGGTCCAGCAGGGTGTCCACGTCCTTATCACGGAAGTTTGCCAGCACCAGCGCCGGGGGATAGGCACCCGGCTCCAGTACCAGTGTTCTGGGGGCTTTTACCTCCACCTCGCCCAGCAGCTGGGCAACGGTCTTGCCGGCATCGGCGGGGGCAACAAGCAGCAGCTTCATGCCAAAGGCGGGTGCCATGCCCTCCAGCTTGCCCCGGTCGGCGGGGGAAAGGTTCCAGCCCAGCGCCAGCGGCCCCCCGGCGTTCTGGTTGCGTGCAATGTGTGCTTTCATCTTTAAAACCTCTTTCGGCAGTGTTTTTTCAAAATACACTTTAGTATACCATAAAACCCGTGAAAAGAAAATGAAAACCCGCCGGTGCACGGAAATCGGGGGTATTTAAGGTAAAATGCTGCTTGCCTGCGCTCTCATCCGTCTGCTTGCTTCGCGCGCAGCCACCTTCCCCCGACCGGGGGAAGGCTTCCGGCTTGGCGAACTTTCCGGCAAAAAAAGGACTGCTGAACCCGGTCGGCACAGCAGTCCCTGCGTATAACAATATTCTTTCGGACAGGCTCAGTTCATTTTTTTGCCGAAGAACTCCACCTCTTTGCCGATGAACTGCATCAGTTCATCGAACTGGTCGGGGGTCAGGCTCTGTGCGCCGTCGCACTTGGCCTTGGCGGGGTTGTTGTGCACCTCGATCATCAGACCATCGGCACCGGCAGCGACCGCAGCTTTCGCCAGCTCCGGCACCATCCATGCGTGGCCGCAGGCGTGGCTGGGGTCCACCACCACCGGCAGGTGGGTCATCTTGTGCAGCATGACCACACCGGCAAGGTCCAGCGTGTTGCGCATACTGGTCTCAAAGGTGCGGATGCCGCGCTCGCACAGGATGACGTTCTCGTTGCCCTCGGCCATGATGTACTCGGCGCTCATCACGAACTCTTCCAGCGTGTTGGCAAGGCCGCGCTTGAGCAGTACCGGCTTTTTCTGGCGGCCAACGGCCTTGAGCAGCTCAAAGTTCTGCATATTGCGGGCACCTACCTGAATGAGGTCCACGTTTTCAAACAGGGGCAGGTGCTCGGTGTTCATGATCTCGGTCACAATGGGCGAACCCGTGGCGCGGCGCGCCAGCTTGAGCAGGTCCAGACCCTCGCTGCGCATACCCTGAAAGGAGTAGGGAGAGGTGCGGGGCTTGAATGCACCGCCGCGCAGCAGGGAAGCGCCCGCCGCCTTTACCCGCTGGGCGCAGTAGGTGATCTGCTCCTCGCTCTCAATGCTGCAGGGCCCGGCGATGACTGCAAAGTTGCCGCCGCCGATCTTGACGCCCTCCACGTCGATAACGCTGTCGTCCGGGTGGAACTTGCGGTTGGCCTTTTTGTAGGGCTCGGACACGCGGCGGCAGGTCTCTACCACCGGGTTTGCCAGCACCCAGCTTTCCGCAATGGCCTTGGTATCGCCGATCAGACCCAGAATATGGGTGTCGCTGCCCTTGGAATCGTTGATCTGCAGACCCATATCCTCCAGCTCGTGGCAGAACTCGCGCACCTGTACGTCGGGGGCATCCTGTTTGAGTACGATGATCATAGTGTTTTGTCTCCTTTGCCTTTTTCTATCCTGTGAAACGGCGAGGGAGACCGGCTCCTTTGCCGCAGCTTGCAGTGTCAAACTTCAGTGCTCTGAAGTGCGTGACGCTATGATATCACTTCATGAAACTGAAGTCAAGAGAAATTTTGAATTTTTTCCAAAAAAGTGGTAGAATAAAAAAGAAAAGAACCCGCGCAGTCATTGTTGTGCAATGACTGCGCACCCAAAGGTCGAACTTTTTACTGCTTTCCATGGGGTATTACTTCCCGGGGAAAGAGAATCTGCCGGTTACCGCGCATAAGCTCCCCCTTTCGGGGGAGCTGGACGCGAAGCGGCCTGAGAGGGTTCAATAGAATCAAAGAGGGAATAACAATGGGAAAAGAAGCTAAAACCAACGCAATGCGCATTCTGGAACGGGAAAAGGTGGCCTATACCGCCCACGAGTACCCCCACGAGGAGGGGGTGGCGGTGGACGGCGTGACCGTAGCCGCCAGCATAGGCGAAGACCCTGCCTGCGTGTATAAGACGCTGGTAACGCAGGGGAGCAGCAAAAACTATTTTGTGTTCGTCATTCCGGTGGCGGCAGAGCTGGACTTAAAGGCCGCAGCCCGCAGCGTGGGCGAAAAGAGCGTGGCGATGATCCATGTGGCGGATATCAACAAGGTCACCGGTTATGTGCGGGGCGGCTGCAGCCCGGTGGGCATGAAAAAGCAGTACCGCACCGTCTTTGACGAAAGCGTGCTGACCCAGCAGAAGGTCTACGTTTCCGGCGGGCGCATCGGCACACAGGTGTGCTGCGCCCCGGCGGATCTGATCCGCGCTGCACGCGCCGCCACCGCAAAGATCATTTTTTAAAAATCCGGCGCGATATCTGGGATACATCAACACAGCCTTTACATAAAATATACCTGCCGCATAAGTCATACTTAAAAAGAAAAAGGATGGCGAAACTGCACAAAACTTTCGAAAGTTTTTTGACGGCATGGGAACACAAGGGAGAATTTGCCCAAACGCTCTTTGCAAAGCGGTTTTTTTGCCGTAAACTGTATCTAGTACAGGGACGATGCCCCAAAAAACGGGCTTGCATCGCCGCCTGAAAAAACGCTTGCACAGGAAACTGCGGAGGGAAACTTCAATGATGCTGCTGGTGCCGGGTCGCATGGAATGGGGTCACATTCACTGCAATCAGGGGCATGGTGCAACCTTGTGCAAAATGCGCGGACAGAAAAACAGGAAATAAAGGCCGTGGTACAGGTGTACCGCAGCCTTTTTTGTTTGTCGGTCTTGTTGGACAGTTGAGAAAGAGAGGCTTTGGAAAATGGTTCGTAAAGTGGCAGTGATCATGGGTTCGGACAGCGATTGGCCGGTGGTCAAGGGTGCCTGCGCCCAGCTGAAGGCGCTGGACATCCCCTTTGAGGCGCACATCCTTTCGGCGCACCGCACCCCCGCCGAGGCAGCAGCCTTTGCAAAAAACGCAAAGGCCAACGGCTTTGGCGTCATCCTGTGCGCAGCAGGCATGGCAGCCCATCTGGCAGGCGCTTTTGCCGCCAACACCACCCTGCCGGTCATCGGCATCCCCATGAAGGGCGGTGCGATGGACGGTCTGGACGCGCTGCTGGCTACCGTGCAGATGCCCAGCGGCATCCCGGTGGCAACCGTGGCGCTGAACGGTGCCAAGAACGCCGCATGGCTGGCTGCTGAGATCCTGGCGCTGAACGATGACGCACTGGCGGAAAAGCTGGAGGCTGAGCGCGTAGCCATGGCACAGCAGATCGCAGCCAAGGAAGAAAAGCTGCAGAACGAACTGAACGAGCTGTAAAGGAGAACCAATGTCTGATTTTGCATATCCGCTGCATGAGGAGTGCGGCGTTTTCGGCATCTACGACCGTGCCGGTACCGAGGATGTGGCCGCAGCGGCTTATTCGGCCCTGTATGCGCTGCAGCACCGCGGGCAGGAGAGCTGCGGCATTGCCGTCAACGATGACGGCGTGATCACCGGCCACCGGGATCTGGGCCTTGTGAACGAGGTGTTCACCCCGGAGGTGCTGGCAAGCCTGTCCGCTACCACGGCACACATGGCCACCGGTCATGTGCGCTACGCCACCGCCGGCACCCGCGTCCGCGCCAATGCCCAGCCCATGATCGTCCGGCATGGCCGCGGCACCATGGCACTGTGCCACAACGGCAACCTGACCAACGCTGTGGAACTGCGCCGCCAGCTGGAAAACGAGGGCGCCATCTTCCACGGCTCCTCGGATACCGAGGTCATCTGCTACCTTATCACCCGCAACCGTCTGCGCATGGGCAGCATCGAGACTGCCATCAGCAAGACCATGGACGTGCTGGAGGGCGCATACAGCCTTGTGATCATGTCTGCCACCAAGCTCATTGCGGTGCGCGACCCCCGGGGCTACCGGCCCCTGTGCATCGGCACCCTGCCCGGCGGCGGCTACGTCTTTGCCAGCGAAAGCTGCGCACTGGATGCCACCGGCGCCGCCCTGCTGCGGGACGTGGAGCCCGGCGAGATCGTAGTGGTGGATACCAAGACCGGCGAGCTGCGCAGCATCAAGGATCACTGCGGCCGCCCAGACACCCAGATGTGCGTGTTCGAGTTCATCTACTTCGCCCGCCCGGACAGTGTCATCGAGGGCAGCTCAGTGCACGAGGCCCGCAAGCAGGCAGGCCGCTTCCTTGCACAGGAGCACCCGGTGGAGGCCGATGTGGTCATCGGCGTGCCGGATTCCGGTCTGGATGCAGCACTGGGCTACTCGCAGGAGAGCGGCATCCCCTACGGCATCGGCTTCATCAAGAATAAATACATCGGCCGCACCTTTATTCAGGGCAGCCAGAAGCAGCGTGAGAACAGCGTGCGCATCAAGCTGAACGTGGTGTCCAGCACCGTCAAGGGCAAGCGCGTGGTGCTGGTGGATGACTCCATCGTGCGCGGCACCACCTCTGCCCGCATCATCAAGCTGCTGCGGGATGCCGGTGCTGCCGAGGTGCACTTTATGGTCTCTGCGCCTCCCTTCAAGTATCCGTGCTACTTCGGCACCGATATCCCGGACCAGAAGCTGCTGGTGGCCACCGGCCGCACGCTGGAGCAGATCAACGAGGTCATCGGCGCCGATACGCTGGGCTATTTGTCCAACGAGCACGTTGTCCAGCTTGCCAAAAACGCAAAATGCGGTTTCTGCACCGCCTGCTTTACCGGCGAGTATGCCGTAGAGCCGGAAAGTGTGCTTTCTACCGATATTCACGACCGTCACCTGAACGACCGTCCCAAGGACGCCAAAAAGTTAGGAGAGTAAGAACATGGAAAAGAGCTATTCTGAAAGCTACGCCGCAGCAGGCGTGGACATTACCGCCGGTTACCGCTCTGTGGAGCTGATGAAGCAGTATGTCGCCCGTACCATGAACGAGCACTGCATCGGCGGTCTGGGCGGCTTTGGCGGCCTGTTTGAGCTGGACTGCACCGGTTACAAGCACCCGGTGCTGATCTCCGGCACCGATGGTGTGGGCACCAAGCTGAAGGTGGCCATGATCATGGACAAGCACGATACCATCGGTATTGACTGCGTGGCCATGTGCGTCAACGATGTCATCTGCGCCGGTGCAAAGCCGTTGGTATTTTTGGATTACATCGCCTGCGGTCGCAACGTGCCGGAAAAGATCGCCAACATCGTCAAGGGCGTGGCCGAGGGCTGCGTGCAGGCCGATTGCGCTCTGGTGGGCGGCGAGACTGCCGAGCACCCGGGCATGATGCCGGAGGACGAGTACGATCTGGCCGGTTTCACCGTGGGCGTTGTGGACAAGGAAAAAATCCTGAGCAACGAGACCATGGCAGCCGGTGACGTGATCCTCGCCCTGCCCTCCACCGGTGTGCACTCCAACGGCTTCTCGCTGGTGCGCAAGGTGTTCAACATCGACGCCGACCCCGATGTGCTGTTCTCCACCCCCGCCGAGCTGGGCGGCAAGACCCTTGGCGAGGCGCTGCTGGCTCCCACCAAGATCTACGTCAAGCCCGTGCTGAAGGTGCTGGAAGAGGTGCAGGTCAAGGGCATCTCCCACATCACCGGCGGCGGCTTCTATGAAAATATCCCCCGCAGCCTGAAAAAGGGCTGCTGCGCCCGCATCAACAAGGCAGATGTGCGCACCCCGGCTCTGTTCCACCTGATGCAGAAGGTGGGCGGCATCTCCGAGCACGATATGTTCAACACCTTCAACATGGGCGTGGGCATGGTGCTCACCGTGCCCGCCGAGCAGGCCGATAAGGCACTGGAGATCCTGCACGCCAACGGCGAGCCGGAGGCCTACCGTCTGGGCGTCATCGCAGAAGGTGAGGGCGTGGAGCTGTGCTGAACATTGCCGTGTTAGTGTCCGGCGGCGGCACCAATCTGCAGGCGCTGCTGGACAGCGAGGCCCGGGGCGAGAACCCCAATGGTAAAATTACGCTGGTAGTGGCCTCCAAGCCCGGCGTCTTTGCGCTGGAACGCGCCGCAAAGGCGGGTGTGGAAGGCTGCGTGGTGCGCCGCAAGGACTACGCCACCAGCGAGGAATTTGACGCTGCGCTGCTGGAAACGCTGCGGGCGCACAAGATCGATCTGGTGGTGCTGGCGGGCTTTCTGTCCGTGCTGGGCCCCAGCGTCATCGCGGCTTATCCGCGCCGCATCCTGAACGTGCACCCGGCGCTGATTCCTTCCTTCTGCGGGCCGGGAATGTACGGCCTGCGCCCCCACGAGGCCGCACTGGCCCGGGGCTGCAAGGTGACCGGCGCTACTGTCCACTTTGTCAACGAGGAGTGCGACGGCGGGCCTATCCTGCTGCAGAAGGCCGTGGACATCCTGCCCGGCGACACCCCCGAGGTGCTGCAAAAACGGGTGATGGAGCAGGCGGAATGGAAGCTGCTGCCCAAGGCTGTGGCTATGATCTGTAACGGTGAGATTCAATAAAGAGCAGGAACATCGGAAGCCTTCACCCCTTGGGGGGAAGGTGGCCCGAAGGGCCGGATGAGGGGAGAGCAACCACATGATGCGCCCTCATCAGTCACCTGCGGTGACAGCTTCCCCCGACCGGGGGAAGCCTTTAGCAGGAAATGCCTGTAGAAGGAGAACAACAATGGAAAAGATCAACCTGAACGAGTATCTGGCCTCCAACGAGTACCCCGGCCGCGGCATTGCTGTGGCAATGGCACCGGACGGACGGCAGATGTTTATCGGCTACTTTATCATGGGCCGCAGCGAGAACAGCCGCAACCGCGTGTTTGACCCCGTGCCCGAGCGCGGCGGCATCTGCACCGTGGCGGCAGACCCCGCAAAGCTGGAGGATCCCAGCCTGATCATTTACAACCCGGTGCTGACCCTTGGCAAGACCCATATCGTGACCAACGGCGACCAGACCGATACCATCTACGACCTGATGAGCCAGGGCAAGAGTTTTGCCGATGCGCTGCGCACCCGCACCTTTGAGCCGGACGGCCCCAACTACACCCCCCGCATCTCCGCTGTGGTGTACGCTGACGGCAGCTACCAGATGAGCATCCTCAAGTCTGCCGACGGCAACGGTGACAGCGTGCAGCGCTATTTCTTTGATTACCCCCAGCCCGTTGCAGGCGAGGGCCACTTCATCAGCACCTACAAGCACAACGGCAACCCCATCCCCAGCTTTGAAGGTGAGCCTTTGCGCTTTGCCTGCCCCCGCACCATCGGTGATTTTGCCCACGATATGTGGAGCAGCCTGAATCTGGACAACAAGGTGAGCCTGTTTGCCCGGGTCATTGATCTGGACACCGGCGAGAGCGGCGATATGATCTTTAATAAATATGATCCCGTCTGCAGCGACCTTGACGACCCCGAGGAGCCGGAGCTGCTGCCCGAGGAGCTGGAACTGCTCAAAAAGCTTGACGCCGAGGAAGAATAAGAGTAAACCTTAGGATATAAGGAGGATGCACCAATGAATGAACTCGCACTGAAGTACGGCTGCAACCCCAACCAGAAGCCCAGCCGCATTTATATGGAAGATGGCTCCGACCTGCCTGTTACCGTGCTGAACGGCAAGCCCGGCTACATCAACTTTCTGGATGCCCTCAACTCCATCCAGCTGGTCAAGGAACTGAAAACCGCCTGCGGTCTGCCCGCAGCGGCATCCTTCAAGCACGTTTCCCCGGCGGGCGCAGCACTGGGTCTGCCCCTGACCGAGGTGGAGCGCCGGATGTACCACATTGCCCCGGAGACCGAGCTCTCCCCGCTGGCTTGCGCCTATGCCCGTGCCCGCGGCGCAGACCGGATGTCCTCCTTTGGCGACTGGATCGCCCTGTCCGACATCTGCGATGTGCCCACCGCAAAGCTGATCCAGCACGAAGTCTCTGACGGTATCATCGCCCCGGGCTACGAGCCGGAGGCACTGGCCATCCTGTCCGGCAAAAAGAAGGGCAACTACAATGTGGTCGCTATCGACCCCGCCTATCAGCCTGCTCCCATCGAGCACAAGCAGGTGTACGGCATCACCTTCGAGCAGGGCCGCAACGAGCTGGTCATCAACGCCGACACCATGCTGAACAACTGGGTCACCGAGAACAAGGACGTGACCGAGGAGCAGAAGCGCGACCTCATCATTGCTCTTATCACCCTGAAGTACACTCAGTCCAACAGTGTGTGCTACACCTACAATGGTCAGACCATCGGCGTGGGTGCCGGCCAGCAGAGCCGCATCCACTGCACCCGTCTGGCAGGCCAGAAGGCCGACAACTGGCAGCTGCGCCACATGGACAAGGTGCTGAACCTGCCCTTCCGTGACGATGTGGCAAAGCCCAACCGCGACAACGCCATTGATGTTTACATCGGCGATACCCCGGAGGATGTCATCGGCGATGACGTCTGGGCCGAGACCTTCACCCGCCAGCCCGAGCCGCTGACCGCCGAGGAAAAGAAGGCTTACCTCAGCAAGGTGACCGGTGTTTGCCTTGGTTCGGACGCTTTCTTCCCCTTCGGTGACAACATCGAGCGCGCCCGCCGCTCCGGCGTGACTGCCATCGTGCAGCCCGGCGGCTCCATCCGCGACCAGCAGGTCATCGACACCTGCAACAAGTACGGCATTGCCATGGCCTTCTGTGGCCTGCGGCTGTTCCATCACTAAGGAAAAAGGAACGAACCCTCTCAGTCGCCTGACGGCGACAGCTCCCCCGAGGGGGGGAGCTTTATGCGGGAAAACGGGCAGGAATGCTCCTTCCGTTGAACGCGGCACCTGCCGTCAGCGGAAAAAGCTCCCCCTTTCGGGGGAGCTGGCATTGCGCAGCAATGACTGAGAGGGTCATTCAAAAACGGGAAGGTGAATGATATGGCTGAAAAAATCTTGGTAGTGGGCGGCGGCGGCCGCGAGCACGCCATCATCAAGGCACTGAAAAAGAGCCCCGACTGCGGCGAGATCTGGTGCGCACCGGGCAACGGCGGTATCAGCTATGACGCCAAGTGCAAAAACATCAAGGCCACCGATGTGGATACCATGGTAGGCTTTGCAGTGGAAGAAAAGTTCGATTACGTTGTGGTGGCGCAGGACGACCCCCTTGCACTGGGCATGGTGGACGCGCTGGCAAAGGTGGGCATCCCCGCCTTTGGCCCGGACAAGGCCGCTGCCCGCATCGAGGCTTCCAAGGTGTTCTCCA
>ENA-OVGJ01001023-OVGJ01001023.1-human-gut-metagenome-genome-assembly--contig:-NODE-1023-length-10994-cov-2.994606_pt1 | contig 10994 bp, 9 predicted proteins | sample MGYA00237772_ERZ505423 | MGnify/ENA primary metagenome ERZ505423 (study PRJEB26158, sample SAMN06016386) | human gut metagenome | biome: human gut; feature: ankylosing spondylitis patient; material...
TTCTCCATCTTGCCCTGATGTTTCGTACTGTCATTACAAATCCTCTGGTTAAAAAAGGAAAGGGTATCTTTGCCATCCACAATAATCCGTTCTACCTGTTTCCCGTTTATTTTGACAGTACCATCTTCTACTATCACCTTTCCGGGCAACTTCTCCATCAATTCTTCAAGAAGATTTCCACTTACCCGGCCCTGGGCACACAAGCCTGAAGTGCAGACACACAACACCCACGCCAATATTCCTTTTCTTTTCATATCTTCATTAATTTTTAAACGCCATACGGAAATTGGACGGACAACCCTCCCTTCGGTTTAATTCCCGGACGGCTTTTTAACAAAAAAAAATGTATTTATTACCTAACCACCTGCAAAATTAAATAATCCACAAGAAATAAAAGGCAAAATGGAACATTATCTTCCAAAAAACCTATCTTTGCAATCGAATTATCATGAACAAGCGCTATGCAAAAGCAGAAAATCATTATTTCACAAAATCTGAGGGAGAGTTTGGAACAGGCTATAATCCAACAACCTCATGACAAGTTATTTGTCCTGACGGATGAAACCACATATAAAAAGTGTTGGCCGGTTATCTCCGGTTTCCCGTCCATGCAACAGTCGGAACATATCGTCATCGGTGCCACAGACGAACATAAAAGCATAGAGACCCTTATTTCAGTGTGGACAGAATTAAGCCAAAAAGGCGGCACACGCCATTCCCTGTTGGTCAATTTAGGCGGTGGAATGGTAACCGATCTTGGAGGATTTGCTGCCTCCACCTTTAAAAGAGGCATTCCGTACATCAATATCCCTACCACTTTGCTGGCCATGGTGGATGCCGCTGTCGGTGGAAAAACAGGCATCAACTTCAACGGTTTGAAAAATGAAATAGGAGTCTTCGCACCGGCCGCAAGCGTATTGTTGGATACAGAGTTCCTGAGAACACTGGACTATAAGAACATCTGTTCCGGATATGCGGAAATGCTGAAACACGGCCTTATCAGCACAGAAAAGCATTGGGCAGAATTGGTTTCATTCGACTTGAACGACATCGACTATCTCCGACTGCAAGAGATGGTGGCCCAAAGCGTAGCCATCAAGGAAAACGTCGTTGCACAGGATCCGTATGAACAGGGTATCCGCAAGGCGCTGAACTTAGGACATACAGCCGGGCATGCACTCGAAAGCCTGGCCTTGGCAGAAGAGCGTACCGTACTGCACGGTTACGCAGTAGCCTGGGGATTGGTATGCGAACTTTACCTGAGTTGCCTGAGAGAGGATTTCCCTAAAGACAAGCTACGCCAGACTACGGACTTTATCAAAAGGTACTACGGCGTGTTCCCTTTCGACTGCAAGGCATACGAAACGCTATACCAATTCATGACCCACGACAAAAAAAACACATCGGGAGAGGTCAACTTCACACTATTGGGCGGCATAGGAGATATCCGTATCAACCGTACAGCCGGAAAGGACGAAATCTTCAACATGTTGGACTTCTACCGTGAAACCATGGGTTGCTGACACATTTAATTTTTAATATAAACATGATGAAAAAAACATTAACCATTCTCGCCATTGCCGGTTTGTTGGGCATTCCGGCACATCTTTCGGCTCAAAGAGCCAAGACAGGCAATCCCGTACTCCCGGAATTTCATGCCGATCCTGAAATCCTGTACGCGAAACAGACTAAAAAGTATTACATCTATTCCACTACCGACGGAACTCCGGGATGGGGCGGATATTATTTCACGGTTTTCAGTTCCAAAGATTTGACCGACTGGCGCCACGAAGGTATCATGCTCGACTTGGGTACCGACCAAGTGAAGTGGTCTGACGGTAACGCCTGGGCACCGTGTATCATCGAAAAGAAAATAGACGGAAAATACAAATATTTCTTCTATTTCAGTGGCAACACCCCCAACGGGAAAGCCATCGGAGTAGCTACCGCAAACCACCCTTGCGGACCGTTCACCGATGCAGGACATCCTATCGTAGACCGTCGGCCTGAAGGTCAGAAACACGGGCAACAGATAGACGTGGATGTGTTTGAAGACCCCGTAAGCGGAAAAAGCTATCTTTATTGGGGCAACGGCTACATGGCAGGTGCAGAACTGAACGAAGACATGATGAGCATCAAACCGGAAACGGAAACACTCATGACCCCACAAGGCGGTACGCTGCAAGATTATGCCTTCCGCGAGGCTCCTTACGTGTTCTACCGTAAAGGCACTTACTATTTCTTGTGGAGCGTGGACGATACGGGTTCCCCCAACTACCACGTAGCCTACGGTACGGCCAAATCTCCACTCGGACCGATTGAAGTAGCCAAAAATCCGGTTATCCTCATCCAACGTCCCGAACAGGAAATCTATGGCCCGGCACATAACGCCGTCCTACAGATTCCCGGTAAAGACGAATGGTACATCGTATATCACCGCATCAATAAGAATTATATCAAACATCAGCCGGGCGTACACCGCGAAGTATGTATCGACAAAATGGAATTCAATGAAGACGGCACCATCAAACCGGTCATTCCTACACACGAAGGAATCAAACGGGTGAAATGACCTGAATATCGGTAAACAATTCCGCATGAAGCGCGGATTGCCACACATAAGCAGCCGGATAACGGTTGCGCACGTCAGGGCAGGATAAAGACTGTATAACGCCGGCTTTATCCTGCCCTGTGACGTAAAACCATGTATGACGGGCACGGACCATGACTTCACCGGTCATAGCAATGCGACGTTGCCCGGTAACAGGATGAGTACTAAGTGCATAAGGTGCCAAAGTATGAAGCAGTTTCTCCTGCCCGGGAAAGACGGAAGAGGTATGCCCATCTGTTCCAATACCTAACAACACAAAATCAAACACGGGTATGCGCCCGTCCAACGGTAATTGCGACAACACCATCGAAGAATAGCGCAATACTTCTCTTTCCGCATCCTCTTGCTCTCCGCGTATCCGGAAAATCTGTTCCGAGGTTAATGGAATCTTATCCAACAAATGTATCTTAGCCAACCGATAATTGCTGTCTTTATTCTCAGAAGAAACACAACGTTCATCCACCCAATACACTCGGAAACGATTCCAAGGCGTCAATTCAGCGAACTCCTCTACCCACACATCAAACAAGATAGCCGGTGTACTGCCTCCTGAGAAAGCGACATTCACCGTACCTCCTTCACCTCCTGCCCCGGAAGGTTGCCTAATGACGGCCAGCATATTCCGAAGCAACATTCTTGCCGCTTCACGGGCATTATCCGCTACATGTATGTTCATAGCTCACAATATAAATGAGTATTCGTCAAATTCTTACACGGATTGGTCCACGACGCTCCTTGACGAGCCACCAGGCTATCTGCCTCCAACGGCCCCCACGAGCCTGCCGGATAACCGTAAAGCGGGCATTCCGGCACATCCTGCCAATATTTCAGTATCGGATCGAAAAAACGCCATCCGCTTTCTACGGCATCGCTACGGATAAACAACATAGGGTCGCCCGCAATACAATCCTCTATTAAGCGTGCATAAGCATCCTCCGTAGGCAGGCGACCTAATTCGGCATAACTGAAGTCCATATCCATCGGGAGCACCTCGAAGCCTTCACCCGGTTTTTTCATGCCAAGACGCAATACAATCCCTTCATTGGGTTGTATACGTATCACCAAACGATTGGGTACCGGACAAGTACCTCCTTCGCAACGGAACAAGGAATAAGGTGCCGGTTTGAAGTGTATCACAATCTCACTCACTTTTGTAGGCATCTGTTTACCCGTGCGGATATAAAAAGGTACGCCGCCCCAACGCCAGTTGTTCAGTTCCAACCGCATAGCCAAATAAGTTTCCGTTCGAGACAAGGCAGGCACTTGCTCTTCCTCTCTATATCCTTTACGCCCCTCTGAAGCCATATATTGCCCACGCACCACCGAATGACGGATGTCTTCTCCAGTCAATGGTGTCAAGGACTGGTAGACTTTCACCACCTCATTCCGGAATCCCGAAGCATCAAAAGCAGCAGGCGGCTCCATGGCTGTCACAGCCAACAACTGTGCCAAATGGTTCTGCACCATGTCGCGTAAGGTCCCTACTCCGTCATAGAAACCTCCCCGCGTCCCGATTCCCATATTCTCCACGGCCGTAATCTCTACGTAATCTATATAATTTCGATTCCATAAAGGCTCGAAGACACTGTTGGCAAAACGGAGAGCCAGTATATTCTGTACCGTCTCTTTCCCCAAAAAATGATCGATACGATAGATCTGTTCCTCCCGAAAGGCATCCAAATAAATACGGTTCAGTTCCAACGCCGACGACAAGTCATAACCGAAAGGTTTCTCCACGACGATACGCCTGAAACCATCGCCTTCCCGATTCAATCCCTCTGCCTTCAAATGGCGGGGAATCACGCCGTAAAGCAACGGTGGAGTAGCCAAGTAATACAAATAATTATGAGGATTATCTATTGTCCGGTCTATCTCCTCCAAGCGTGTCTTCAACTCCGCATAAGCTTCCGGCTCCGAAGGATCGGCTGAAAGATAATGCAAGCAGGACAAAAATGCTTGGATTGCTTTTTCGTCCACCTCGTCCGGCCGTACGAAAGAAAGCAACCCTTCACGTATAGATGTACGGAAACGGTCGTCATCATAAGACGTACGTGCCATCCCCAACACAGCAAAACGGCGAGGCAACCGTCCCGCTTTATATAATAGGTAAAGTGCCGGCATCAGTTTACGCCTTGTCAGGTCGCCCGACGCACCGAATATCACAAGAGTCAAAGCATCCGGTTTGTTCATATTCCCTCCTTATTTTATTGTAGTGAAACCCATTCTTCATGATAAAACTTTCCCCTTTCACCATCCGTCCGCTCAAAAGTATGCGCACCGAAATAATCACGTTGTGCCTGAATCAAATTGGCAGGCAAAAAGTCCGTAGTCAAAGAATGGAAATAATTGAGCGCAGAGGCAAATGCCGGTACAGATACCCCTTCACATACAGCCGTAGCCACCACTCTACGCCATGCAGGCAAAGCCTCCCTGACTTGCGTGGAGAAGGCTGGGAACAACATCAGATTCCCTCGTCCTCCCCCTGCCTCGTAAGCCCGGGCAAGTTCGTCCAAAAAAGCAGACCGAATAATACAGCCTCCCCGCCACATTCGGGCTATCATGGCCAAATCCAGATTCCACCCAAACTGTTCGGAAGCTCTCGACAGCAAATCAAACCCTTGAGCATAAGCCACTAACTTGGAGGCAAACAAAGTCTGTTCTACTTCATCAGCCGAGAATGAAGCATACGGTTCTTTCTCCAATCGGGAAGCATATACACGTGCCGCCTCCACACGCAGTTCCTTCTGTGTAGAGATATTACGTTGGAAAACAGCTTCCGCTATCAATCCGAACGATTCTCCCAGTTCGAGCGCGTTCTTCACCGACCATTGTCCCGTACCTTTCTGCCCCGCCACATCCAGAATACGATCCACCAAATACCCACCGTCAGCTTCTTTATAAGCCAAGATGTCGGACGTTATTTCCACCAAATAACTTTTTAAACGGCCTTCGTTCCAGCGACCGAACAAACGACTCATCCGTTCATTGTCCATTCCACCGGCCCGTTTCAACAGGAAATAGGTTTCGGCAATCAGTTGCATATCGCCGTACTCTATGCCGTTATGTACCATTTTAACAAAATGTCCGGCTCCGTCCGGCCCCATCCAGTCACAACAAGGGGTTGCCTTTGCAGCCATATCTTGTAAAAGAGGGCGAATCAACGGCCAAGCCTCTTTCGCTCCGCCCGGCATGATGGAAGCCCCCCAAAGGGCACCCTCTGCCCCGCCGGAAACTCCAGCTCCAACAAACAGCAATCCACGAGCGCGGCAAGCAGCTACCCGTCGCCCAGTATCCATATAATCCGAATTACCTCCGTCTATCAGAACATCCCCCTCTGCCAGAAAAGGACTCACTTGGTCGATAAGTTCATCCACTGCATTGCCAGCCCGCACCATCATCATAATAATTCTCGGTCGGTTCAAAGATGCCACAAACTCTGACAAGTCCGAAAAGCCCAGAATTTGCTTTCCGGCAGCACGTCCTTCTACAAAACGCTCCGCAACACCTTCTTCCACGCCGGGCACGGTCCGGTTCCACACCGAGACCCTACGCCCGTTTCTTTCCATATTCAGCGCAAGGTTTTCTCCCATAACGCCCAGCCCAATCAAGCCTACATCCGACAACTGCTCCATAAGTTCTATCTTTTTATCGTTTATTCTTTTCCAAAGGTCAGAAAAGAAGCAGGTAAATCCAAATGTTTACGGAAATAATTCGTCTAACTTAACAACTTTATGGTTTTCATAAAATGCCAATGCAAACTTTTTATTGTGTTATACATTTTCAATCATCTAATAAACAACGAATTGCGAATCTTCAGCCAGATAAAAATGCAAACTCAAATATTAGGTGCATTTGGCTTTATTTACTAAATTTGCTTCAAACATTGAAGCCATGAAGAGCAAGTTAACTGTTTTATACTTTTCCATTTGGCTGGGAGGCACTTTTTGGAGTGTCTCCGGCCAATTTATAGATGCGGAAACAGCTCCTAAATGGTATTTTGCCCTTTTTGGAGGGACATTTTTATGTTGGATGTACGGAATGAGCCACTTCAGAAGTATACCGACTACTAAAAAGCCCCATTTCACCGATATTTTCCTCTCCATTTCGCTTTGTGCCACAGCATTGGCTTTCCATGGCCTATTGCAATGGAGCGGACTTTGGACGCCACAGCCCATGTTTCCGGTATGCGGCAATTTCGACAACCCGGCCGGCATAGCTTCCGCACTGGCTTTTTCACTACCCTTCAGCCTCCACTATACCCAATCTCCCTGCACCCCCTTTCGTTACACCGCCCTCGCAAGTACCCTCTTCATTGCATGTGCCATCATCGCTTCCGAATCACGGGCAGGAATCCTTTCCATGGGATGTATTTTCCTTTTATATTTCCCGATGAAATGGCCTAAAATCGGCAAAGCCCTGACTTTCGGACTTGTGATGCTGTTCACCGCCTCTTCTGTGTTCCTTTATCATTATAAAAAAGATTCGGCGGACGGAAGGTTACTTATCTGGCAGTGTACTTGGAATATGATAAAAGAGCGCCCGCTATACGGATACGGTTACGGCGGTTTTCAAGCAAACTATATGGACGAACAGGCACAGTTTTTCCGTACTCACCCCAACAGCCGTTATGCACAGTTGGCAGACGATGTGAAATCTCCTTTCAACGAGTATCTCGGGGTCTTGACCGAATTCGGATTTATCGGCGGTACGGCCATGCTTCTCTGTGCCGTCGTGCTTTTCCGTATGTGGCGGAAACATCCTGGGGGAAGTTCGCGACCGGCTCTGCTCTGCCTGACAGCCATTGCCGTCTTTTCCCTGTTCTCTTACCCATTCCGCTATCCGCACACGTGGATACTGTGTATGGGTTCCGCCTTTGTTTTGGTACTTAACGGACATCCGGCATTACGACAGACAACGGGATGTCTTCCTTTCGTGGCAGCCCTCCTTCTCACAACGCTCTCTGTTTTCGCACTCAAACGTATGCGGGCAGAAATTCTATGGTGTGATACCGCCAACCGCTCCCTCTGCGGCATGACAAAAGATATGTTACCCGTCTACAAGGGACTTTACGATAAACTGGGAAACGAACCGCTGTTTTTATATAATTATGCCGCCGAACTGAACGTAGCCGGCCGGTATGGGGAGAGCCTGCGTATATGTAAGGCAAGCTCGGTACGGATGTCCGATTACTACACCCGGCTTCTTCAAGCAGACAACTGCAAACAGTTAAAACGCTATAAAGAAGCTGAACGTCATTTGCAGCAAGCCTCATACATGTGCCCCAACCGTTTCACTCCCCTTTATGAGCTTTACACCATATATGAAGCCCAAGGAGACACGGCATCCATGCACCGCACGGCAGAAGCCATCCTTCGGAAACCCATCAAAGTGGCCTCCCCAGAAGTGCGGCAAATCATCGCAAAAATGAAACGATTCAAACAGATTAATTAACCATAAACAATATTCATGAAGAAAAAGATTGTATACATTTTAACTTACATCTTCTGCTTGATATTCACACCTGTCATATTAGCAGGATGCATTCACCACAGAGTCGACCTATGGCAGGAATGGTGGTTTTACCTCCCTTTACTTATCATCGGAGTAATAGGCTGTTTTTGCAATGCCAAAACATGCACGCTCTTATTTCTCATTCAAATTCCTACAGCACTGCACGGTTTATTCTCAATAACGGCATTCCGTTATTTATTGGAATATAGCCATTATACAATCATCACAACCATACTATGGTGTATATTATTCGCCTTATGGCATTCCCATTCTGCAATATCTGCGTGGCAAATGCTTGGAATGACATACATAGGCTTTTTATACTTCCTCGCCTATCCGGCAATCTGGTTTGAAGAAAATTGGAAAGATTTCATACTCAATACATCGATTGACATTTCTATCCATATGTCGTATATAACCAGCCTTCTACTTACGGCATGGTTATGCCAAACTAAGAACATTTTTTTGAAAGGAAGTTTGGTAATCATAACCACCTTATATATTTTCATCTACGGTTTCTATATTTCAGCAGGCATATGCCGCTTATTGCAGTACGGAACCTTTTCTGGGCAAATACAGACCAAAACCACCTTAACGATACACACAAAAAAAGATTCTAGAAATGCAGTTCAAACTTTCAGTAGCTATCATGTTCACCTTATCACTAACTACCTAAATTTTTCAACAGTCAAAAAGTTTGAAGGATTAGCCTTGCAATTCCGTTGCAGGCCAGTTAGGTTTTCCATATTGGGAGTTATTACCTTCCCGAACAAAGCTAAAACGCTCTCACGAAAACATAAAACCATGCATATGAGTATACCTTTATATTTCATCAAGAAAAAAGATCTACAAAGGTCTCAGATTAAAGCCAATACATACAATGATTACATCTGCATATTCAAAAATGACACATTAATCTACAAAGGAGAAGCAGTCCCGACCAAGCGAGCAGCCCATTTTCTCTCTAAAAAATTACAGCCATGAAGACTTATTTCAAAACATTTGCCATCATTACTTTGTCTTTACTACTCACCAACTGCCGTAAAGCACCCAACTCCTCCCGACTACAAAAATCCTATGAGGAGGCCGTCAAACTACATCAGGCAGGCAACCTGAATGACGCTGTTTTCCACTACCAATCAACCGCTTTGCAATGCCAATATTATCCCAAAGACAGCCTGACTTATTGGTGGAAGGCCATGTGTGGACAGGGGGAAATCTGGAAAGAAAAGAATTTTTTAGACTATGCACAGAGCGATTTTGAAGCCGTCCAACAATTTGCCGTACGACATCGGCTCGACACGGCCGAATACATCGCATGCCGAAAGCTGACCCTCATAGCCTTGGAACAACAAGATTACAGCAAAGCCAAAGCTTATGCACTTCGCGCCCACCAAATCTCAATTAAAACCCCAATGTCCCAAGAAGTGACGGAAAACCAAGAAAATGAAAGAATTTTGTCCGGTTCCGCTTATGCTATCGCCTATGAAAAAAACATTCCGGATACAATGTACCGGCAACTCAAAAGGCTTTCCGCAAATACTTCCTTGGAAATCCAAACCATCGCCCTTAAGCTGCTTTCCTTATACGAAATACAAGGTTCAGGCCTTCAGACGCACTTGCTTCAGTATCTCAGAAGCCAAAATGAGTTCTCGAACCAACGTTTCCAAAAATTCACCGATGCCTCGGAACGTGAGAAGAAACAACTAATCGCAGAAAGGGATACCATCGCTGCTAAACAAAAAAATACGTTATTTATATCCCTAACCATTTTTACCTTGTTACTTGGAAGTAGTCTCTATGCCATGGCTGACCATCGTCGGAAGCATGAACTCGACCGCATACGGCTCATCTTGAATCAAAAAGAACAAACCATCCACATCTTGGAAGAAAAACAAGAAAGCTCTGAAAAGCTACTCTCACGGCTAAAAGAAAAAGAGGAAAGAATGGCAGAATTGGAACGACGCGCACAAAAACTTGATGAAATGCAAAAACTATTCGGAGACAGAAAGGAATACATGGAAAAAGCGACCCAGAAAATGGAAGAATTAAACACCCTTAAAGACCAAATACAACAAAAAGAAAAAGAATGGGAAACGACCGAACAGCAACTTAGGAATCGTCTTCTATACAGTATGGAAATAGGACGGAAACTACCCACAGCCGACAATCCGCACCAACCCACCCTAAAAGAATATACAAACTTAATTGCTACAGATGAAAAGAAAATTTTATTCTTGAAAGAAATAGACTACTGTTTCAACAACTTTGCAAGCGGTCTCCAAAAGATTACGCCCAGTTTAACTATGTATGATGTAGTTCATTGCTGCCTCTTCCGCTTAGGCATCCGGACATCAGACATCGCCACAATGTGCAGCCTAGCTAATAGCACCATTTCGTGTCGACGGAAACGCCTTGAAGCCAAAATGGAGGCTAAAACCTAAGCTTCAAAACACAATGCAAATTATTTTTTTGAAAGAAAAAGCGTAACTATCATGTAATCAAATATATACAAAATTCTCAAAACCACAAAATGCAAACTAAAAAAATTGGATATAGATTAAAACACTACCTAACTTTGTAAAGTGAAAATTCAATGAATGTCAAACCCTTAAAACAAGAACCAATGTAATAAATAAGAAACAAAAAAGAATCGTCGTTGAAATGATACATACGACAAGTACAATTAGAAACAAAATTAAATTGAAGAAACAATGAATATACAGAAAAAACTCTATCTTGTTTTGACAACAATAGGGATTGCCATTTATGGCATTACACTTTACAGTTGTAACGCAGACGAGCAAATACCCAATATAAGAGCCTGTTTAAATTTTCCTGTTTGAAATAAAAAGAGTGCTTCTTCTTTCCT
>ENA-OVGJ01001036-OVGJ01001036.1-human-gut-metagenome-genome-assembly--contig:-NODE-1036-length-10867-cov-2.501850_pt1 | contig 10867 bp, 9 predicted proteins | sample MGYA00237772_ERZ505423 | MGnify/ENA primary metagenome ERZ505423 (study PRJEB26158, sample SAMN06016386) | human gut metagenome | biome: human gut; feature: ankylosing spondylitis patient; material...
AAGAACTTTTCCGTTATATATAATATCAGGTTCTCTATGTATAAATTTCCACATTTTCCCATACAATACATTGTAAGTCCGGTTCCGGAAGGAGCGGAGGATGGGAGGCTATGGAGAGAATGGAAGATTTAAACGCGACAGGACGTATGCATAAAGTGACCATGACCAACAGACGGACATGTACCGTGAATGGGGTAAATGACGTCCTTTCCTTTGATCTGCGGGAGATCCTGCTGGAGACGGAACAGGGGATGCTGATGATCCGTGGCAACGAGCTCCATGTGAACCGCCTGACATTAGACAAGGGGGAAGTGGATATTGACGGCCGGATCGACAGCCTTGTATATTCGGATACCGCAGCATCCGGAGAAAAACAGGAATCCTTCCTGGGCAGGCTGTTCCGCTGATGGATGAAAATGTTTTTCTGCTGCATTCCTTTCTGCTGGGTGTGGGGATCACTTTTCTGTATGATATTCTGCGGATCCTGCGAAGAGTGTTCGCTCACAGTACCAGCATGGTATCTCTGGAAGATCTGGCATTCTGGATCTACTGTGCGGGAAAGGTCTTTCTGCTGATGTTTCATGAAAGTAACGGGAACCTGCGATGGTTTGCCGTGCTGGGGGCATTGGCGGGAATGTACCTGTATCACAGGACAATCAGTCCCATTTTTGTAAAGTATGTGGCACTGGGCCTGAATACTCTTCTGCACCCAATCCGGAAAGCCTTGCGGATAACGGGAAATTGGCTGAAAAAGCAGTTGACTATACTTAGGAAAATGCTTAAAATATTCATTAAAAGGAGATGCGCGTATGGCAAGAAGAAAAGCAGCCTACCGCAAGAGACACCAGAACCGGTTCAGTATGTTCCTGGTGACCCTGGTCGTGTTGATGATCATGGTGGTCGTTGCGGTGCGGAGCGTGGAATTACAACAGAAGATTGCGGGCTATGATACCCAGATCGCAAGCCTTGGCGCGCAGATCGAAGCAGAGCAGGCCAGAGCGGAACAGATCGAGGAATTCGGTAAGTACACTCAGACGAAAGCTTATGTGGAAGAGGTGGCGAAGGATAAGCTGGGACTGGTATACGAAGGTGAGATCCTTTTTCAGGAAGACAATTAAGCAGGGAAACTGTTTCTCAACAGTGAACCTGCTTTTTTTGTCGCAAAAAATGAAGTCTCTCCCTCCCTCGATTTGACAAAAGGAAGAGGAAAACTGCCCTATAATCGTGAAAACAGAAAGGGGAGGATGCCATGATCATAGGGAAAAAGGAGCAGGAACGGTTGGAGAGAGAACAGTGTGCACAGATCTCACTGCTGTGCAGACAGAAACTGATGGGATATGCGGAGAGTTTTGAGGAACTGGGGAAGAGCTTTCGGCAGGAGATACAGATTACAGGAGAGGACAGGCAGAATATTCTGGAAAAATGTATGCTGTGGCAGACCATCTGCAGGAAGTGGCCCGGATCATGGAACGGGTGGCAGGAGAGGAACTGGGGTATTGTCCGCTGGAAGAGAAAAAGAGGAAAAGCCTGGTACAGGCGCTCAAGAGTGAAGGGATCATCGCCAGAGACCTCTGCTATGTGGAGAAGGACGGCAGCAGCTCCGGGACAGAAGCAGGGATCAGTATGACACTGTCCACCGAAAAAAGGCACTATAAGGCGGCACAGGTGGCGGACATGCTGACGGTATTATTGGGAAAAAAGCTGCAGGTTTCTTCAGGAAGCCCTTATCTCGTGGAGCAGGAGCCGCATTGTTTTCTGTTCACAGAGGAACCGAAATACATAGCACTGACGGGGGTGAGCCGGGCGGTAAAAGAAGGGGAGAAAGTCTCGGGGGATCAGTATGCCACCATGGAATCGGAAAAAGGGAAGCTGATCCTGCTGTTGTCTGATGGGACAGGCTCCGGGGAGGATGCCAGCCGGGGCAGCGGCAGAGTCATGGATCTCATGGAAAAAATGCTGGAGGCGGGCTTCGGGACCGAGGCATCTGTGAATCTCCTGAATTCCGCGTTGTATGCGCAAAATGAAGAGGACGATCATCCTACGATAGACCTTTGCAGCCTGGATCTGTATACCGGCGAATGTGAGATCTGCAAGGTGGGCGGTGTTGCCACGTTCTGGAAGACCTCCGGAAGGGTTCTCTGTGTCGGCGGCGAAAGCCTGCCGTTAGGTATTTTTCAAAAAGTGCAGATAGAACGACAGATGTGTCAGATCCGGCCGGGAGATCTGCTGGTCATGATGCCGGACGGAGTTCTGGATATGATGGAAGACGGGGAAGAGCGCATGGCACAGGTGCTGGAAGGGCTGCAGGAACAGAACCCGCAGGAGATCGCAGAGAAAATATTGTCCTATGCCATCTGTGCCTCAGAGGGACGGATTCGGGACGATATGACGGTATTTGTGCTCTGCCTGTGGGAAAACACGTGATGCCGCCTTGATTTTTCCCCATAATTAGGATAGAGTAAAAACATGAATACATGGATGGATACGCGAGAAAAAGTATTTGCATATATCAGAGAGCATCACATGCTGCAGGCCGGCGACCGTGTGGTAGCCGGTGTTTCTGGAGGGGCAGACTCGGTTTGCCTCTTATTTTTGTTGCTGGAATGGCAGAAGGAAGTACCTACAGACATTGCCGTAGTGCATGTGGATCACGGCATTCGCGCGGAGGCCGGAGAAGATGCCCGGTATGTGGAGCAGCTCTGCGAGGAGAGAGGAATCCCTTTTTTCCTGACCAGGGCAGAGGTAAGGAACAGAGCCCGCATGGAGAAAATCTCTGAGGAAGAAGCCGGGCGCAGAACGAGATATGAGGCGTTTGAAAAGGCGGCAAAGGAGTGGGGAGCCACGAAGATCGCAGTGGCCCACAACAGCAATGACCGCAGCGAGACCCAGCTGTTCCATTTGTTCCGGGGCAGTGGAATCCGGGGACTGGCCAGCATTATGCCTGTGAGAGATCGGATTATACGACCGCTCCTATGTCTGGAACGGTGGGAGATCGAGAAGTTTTTACAACAGCGAGGAATTGTCTATTGCAAGGATGCCACCAATGAGGAGGATGACTACACAAGAAATCGTATTCGGCATCATATTTTGCCTTATGCGGAGCAGAATATTGTAAAGGGCTGTGTAGCGCATATGAATCAGACGGCGGAGCTGCTGGCGGAGACGGAGGACTATCTGGAACTGCAGACAAAAGAAGCAGCTGGCCGATGTATCCGGGCAACGGACGGTGACGGAGAGTCCGCAGAGACGGGGGACAGCCGGAACGCGGTGATCTGTATTGCTGTGGAGTCTTTTCTGTCGTTGCATCCTGTGATCCGTAAGCGCCTCTTGTATGAAGAAGTGAAGCAATTGTCTCCCGGACAGAAAGACATCACTTACCAGCATATTCAGGAACTGCTGACCTTGTTTACCAGGGAAGGCAACCGGCAAATCTGTCTTCCGTTCGGCATCCGGGGTAGACGGCAATATGAGGAAGTCCTGCTGACAGTAGAGAGGACAGACAGGGAGCTTTTGGAGAAGACGGAAGTGGCTGAGAAATATCAACCAACTCTGCAGCTTTCTCCCGGACAGACAGGGACAGTGGAATGTGAAGTGGGAACGGTGGAATACTGTGTGTGTGACCGGGCTGCTGCCCATGAAAAAAACCAAGAAGTTCCCACAAATCAGTATACGAAATGGTTTGATTATGATAAAATAAAAAAATGTCCGGTGATACGGACAAGAAAGCCGGGTGACTATCTGACCATTGCTGACGGCAGAGGCGGGATGATCCATAAATCGCTGAAAAGTTATCTGGTCGATCAAAAGATCCCACAGGCGGAACGCGACAGACTGCCGATCCTGGCAGAGGGAGAGCATGTACTGTGGGTCGTGGGATACCGTATCAGCGAATATTATAAAGTAACGGAGAATACAAAACGTATTTTAAAGGTACAATTAATAAGAAAGGAGTTCGCTTAAAAGCGAAAAGACAAAAGAAAATGGCAGAGCATATCAGAGTACTGTTGACAGAAGAGGAAGTAGATAAGAGAATCCAGGAGATCGGTGAGCAGATCAGCAGGGACTATGCGGGCAAGCAGGTACACCTTGTATGTGTACTGAAGGGTGGCAGCTTTTTCATGTGTGAACTGGCAAAGCGTATCACTGTTCCCGTATCTCTGGACTTTATGTCCGTATCCAGCTATGGCAGCGATACCAAGTCCAGCGGTGTAGTCAAGATCGTGAAGGATCTGGACGAATCTCTGAAAGATAAGGAAGTTATTGTAGTAGAGGATATCGTGGACAGCGGAAGAACCCTGAGCTATCTGCTGGAGATGCTGAAGGACAGAGGTCCGGCTTCTTTACGTCTGTGCACCCTGTTGGACAAACCCGAGAGAAGAGTGATCGATGTCCATGTGGATTATACCGGATTTAATATTCCCGATGAGTTTGTAGTGGGCTATGGTCTGGATTATGATCAGAGATATCGTAATCTGCCTTACATCGGTGTGGTAGAATTCGATTAAGCGATACAAAGATGTAGGAGGCCCGTGAAGTTGAAACAAAACGGCAGAACAATTAATTCTTATTTTATATTTATCATACTTCTGCTTCTGGTGATCTTCGGTCTCAACCTGTTGAACAACCGTACAGATGAATACACCAAGGCGGAGTTCATTGCGGATCTGGATGCCGGCAATGTATCGGAAGTCGTGGTGCAGCCCAACGGAGAAGCACCTACCGGATATCTGGAGATCCAGATGAAGAACGGTGTATCTCATAAGCTGTACGCAACGGACATTACAGAACTGGAGACCCTGGTACGTGAGTATGGGTTTGATCCGGTGGTCAATGACATTGAAAGGGAGAACTGGTTCCTGACCTATATGCTGCCGATGCTGGTCGTGCTGGCGGTGGGAACTTTCCTGTTCATGATGATGAATGCCCAACAGGCAGGCGGTGGTAACGGCAAGATGATGAACTTCGGCAAAAGCCGCGCCAAGATGACACTGGGTGACAAGAGTGTCACATTCGCTCAGGTAGCCGGTCTGAAAGAGGAAAAGGAAGAACTGGAGGAGATCGTTGATTTCCTGAAGGAGCCGGGAAAATACACCGGTGTCGGAGCCAGAATCCCCAAGGGTGTCCTGTTGGAGGGCCCTCCCGGAACCGGTAAGACCTTGCTGGCGAAAGCCGTGGCAGGCGAAGCCGGAGTACCTTTTTTCAGCATCTCCGGATCTGATTTCGTGGAAATGTTCGTCGGTGTCGGCGCATCCCGTGTGCGCGATCTGTTTGAAGAAGCAAAGCATAATGCACCTTGTATCGTATTTATCGATGAGATCGATGCCGTGGCAAGACGGCGTGGTACCGGTATGGGCGGCGGACACGATGAGAGAGAGCAGACCCTGAACCAGTTACTGGTAGAGATGGACGGTTTCGGTGTCAACGAAGGCATTATCGTTATGGCGGCCACCAACCGTGTGGATATTCTGGATCCTGCAATCCTGCGTCCCGGTCGTTTCGACCGTAAGGTAGCGGTAGGGACTCCGGATGTGGGTGGCAGAGAAGAAATACTGAAGGTACATGCGAAGAATAAGCCCCTGGGAGATGATGTAAATTTACAGCAGCTTGCACAGACTACCGCAGGATTCACCGGAGCGGATCTGGAGAATCTGTTGAACGAGGCAGCGATCATCGCAGCGAAGGAGAACCGCTCCTTTATCGCGAATAAAGATGTTAAGAGGGCGTTTATCAAAGTAGGAATCGGTGCGGAGAAGAAGAGCCGCATTATTTCCGACAAGGAGAAGAAGATTACGGCATATCACGAGGCAGGTCATGCGATCCTGTTCCATGTGCTGCCGGATGTGGGACCTGTCTACACCGTATCCATTATTCCTACCGGTGTGGGAGCCGCCGGTTACACCATGCCTCTGCCGGAAAAGGATGAGATGTTCGCCACCAAGAGCCGTATGCTCCAGGATATCATGGTATCTTTGGGCGGACGTATCGCAGAGGAGATCATCTTCGGAGATATTACCACCGGAGCATCCAGTGATATTAAGAAAGCCACCAAGACAGCCCGCCGTATGGTAACCCGTTACGGAATGTCTGATAATATCGGTGTCATCTGCTATGACGATGACGATGATGAAGTCTTCATCGGTAAGGATCTGGCACATGCCAAGGCGCACAGTGAGGAGATTTCCGGTGAGATCGATAAGGAAGTCAAGCACATCATAGATGACTGCTATACCAAAGCCAAGGATATTATCTTACAGCATGAGGATGTGCTGCATAGCTGTGCACAGCTGCTGTTGGAGAAGGAGAAGATCACCAGAGAAGAATTCGAGGGTCTTTTCGTATAGGAAAAGGTTTTCGCGGGAGTTTCGTGGAATTGGTAGTATTGTACAAACCGATTTTGTGAAAAATGCACAAAAATGAATATTCACTTTTGTGATATTTGTGAATTTTGAGAATAGTCAAAAATAGGAGTGCATGCTATTATAATACTCGTAACCCCCCCAATACATTATATAGTTTTTTGCTATACCCCATAAGAAAGAAATACCTTCTCTAAAAAGGGCAGTCCTCCCAAGACTGTCCTTTTTACTGTCTAAAAATCGCTGAATAAAGAGGCGGGCAGTTGTCAGATGTAAGGAAAAAGGGTATAATAAATAGAGCTTTTGAGCTTGGGACATGTCATACTGCCGGAGCGCACAAGACAACAAAGCACTTTGGCAGAAGCAGTGTCATAATATAGATAGTAAGACATTAGTCTCAGAAAGGATAGATACTATGGATCTGGAGCGATTACGTCGAACAGAATATAATCAGCAGTATATTGCTGCCATGAGACCCGTATTTAACAGAAGAGCTCTTTTTACGGATACAAGTGCGGAGTATGTGATTCCGGAAGAGCCGGCCTGTTTTTCCGAAGTGACGATCCGCTTCCGGACCGCCAGAAATAATGTGGACAGAGTGTTCCTGGTATGCGGCGGACAGAAGCATCTTATGGTACGTGTGGAGAGCAAAAATGATTTTGACTATTATGCCTACGTAATGCGTCTGGATGATCAGAAGGTATCTTATTATTTTGAGGTGCAGACCGGCAGAATTACCGGCATCTTTGATATGCGGGGCCTGGTGCAGGAAGTTAATGAATATTATGATTTCATTATCATTCCCGGTTTCCACACCCCCGACTGGGCCAAGGGAGCGGTCATGTACCAGATTTATACGGATCGTTTCTGCAACGGAGATCCTTCCAATGATGTGCTTACCAATGAGTACTGTTACATCGGGGAACCGGTGCACCGTGTAGAGGATTGGGGACGTTATCCGGCACAGATGGATGTCCGCGAGTTCTATGGCGGCGACTTGCAGGGTGTGTTGGACAAGATGGATTACCTGCAGGATCTGGGAGTTGAGGTGATTTATTTTAATCCTCTGTTTGTCTCCCCTTCCAACCACAAATACGATATTCAGGATTATGATTATATTGATCCTCATATTGGAAAGATTGTCAGTGATGAAGGGGATCTGCTTCCCGACGGACAGCGGGAGAACCGTTTTGCTTCCCGTTACATCGACCGTGTCACTAACAAGGCGAATCTGGAAGCCAGCAACGAACTGTTTGCACAGGTGGTGGCAGAGGCACATCACAGAGGCATGAGAGTCATCCTCGACGGTGTCTTCAATCACTGCGGATCCTTTAATAAATGGATGGACAAAGAGCGCATTTATGAAAATGCGGAAGGATATGACAAGGGTGCCTATGTCAGTGCTGACAGCCCTTATCGGAATTACTTTGATTTCCACAATCAGGCAGCATGGCCCTATAACAATTCCTATGACGGATGGTGGGGACATGACACACTGCCGAAGCTGAACTACGAGGGATCCCAGGAACTGATGGACTATGTCCTTCATGTAGCGAAAAAATGGGTATCTCCGCCCTACAATGTGGATGGATGGAGACTGGATGTGGCTGCTGATCTGGGACACAGCCAGGAGTTCAACCATCATTTCTGGCAGGAATTCCGGAAAGCGGTAAAAGAAGCCAATCCGGATGCTATTATTCTGGCAGAGCACTACGGCAATACCAGAGACTGGTTACAGGGAAATGAATGGGATACCGTTATGAACTACGATGCATTCATGGAGCCCGTGACCTGGTTTCTGACCGGTATGGAGAAACACAGTGATGACTACCGGGAGGATCTGCTCGGCAATTCCGAGAGCTTCTGGGGTGCTATGCGGCATCATACCTCCAGTTTCTCCATGCCCAGCTGGCAGGTGGCAATGAATGAACTGTCCAACCATGACCATTCCCGTTTCCTGACGAGAACAAATCATAAGGTGGGACGTACCAATACACTGGGCCCCCAGGCTGCGGAACAAGGTATTAATAAAGCGGTCTTCCGGGAAGGTGTTGTGATCCAGATGACATGGACGGGTGCACCTACGATCTATTACGGAGATGAGGCCGGTGTCTGTGGTTTCACGGATCCCGACAACCGCAGAACGTATCCCTGGGGGCATGAGGATCAGGTGCTGCTGGCATTTCATAAGGACATTATCCGCCTGCGTCGTGAAAATGAAGAGTTGCGCAGCGGATCTTTGAAAATGTTGGAAAGCGATTATAATTTTATTTCCTATGGTCGTTTTAACCGGAAAGGTCAGTGTGCGGTTCTGATCAATAACAATAATCATCCGATCACCAAGGAAATCCATGTGTGGGAGATCGGTACGCCCAAGACCGGTAAGATGAAAGTGATCTTACAGTCCAGAGATGACGGTTATTGCATGGAAGGCGCGGAATATGAGATCAAGGCAGGCAAGATCCTGATCGAGATGCCCCAGACTTCCGCGACAATCCTGAAGTATGTGCAGGAATAACGTGTAGAAAAAAATATAATTTACCAAAGACAGAGAGGATTTCAGATGTTTACCATCATCATAACCCTGCTGTTGCCGCTGGTATCCATTGGGATCTGGCGGCAATCTATTTTAAAAAATAACAAAAAAAGCGGACAGTCTGTCACGATCGGGAAGGGAGAATATGTCCTTCGTTATCTCACCTGCCTGCTCTGTATGCTGGTCATTCCCTGGATCCTGTTGTCGCTGACCGGCAATGACGGCAATACGATCTTGAGAAAGCTGTTGGAATCCAGAGAATATGCAGTGAAAGTTCTATGCCTGGAGATCAGCATGATGTTGGTCTATGCCATTGCAGAATTGTTCGTGGAAGAAGCGAAAGCCGGAAAGCATGAGAAGATCCGGAGCGTCCTGAGTAAGATTACCGATAGCAAGGCGTGGAGCGTATTTCGCAAATACATAGGACCGATGGCAGTACTGGCATTGACAGTGCTGGTAGTGTGTCTGAACTTCAGTATGATGTCCGACCGTGTGCTGTGGGGGGATGAGGCGTTTTCTGCGAATACGGCCCACAAGGATGTGGATGGCATTTTGCAGGTATTGTATTACTGGGACAATCATCCGCCACTGTATTATTACTGGCTGAAATTATTCGGGACCCTGTTCGGATATAAGGTACCGGTATTCCATCTGGCCTCTCTGGTGCCCTTCGTGATCGGAATCGTACTGGCACTGACCGTTGTGCGGAAACATTTCGGGCTGCTTCCGGCAACATTTTTTGTGATGATCTCCGGTCTGGGACAGGCATGTCTGGAGTACAATCTGGAAGTCCGCATGTATGCGCTGGCTTTCCTGTGTGTAATGGGTTGCTTCTATTGTTCCTACAGAGTCATTGCTGACGGCAACAGGAAGACCTGGGCAGGCATGGTGCTGTGGGCACTGGCAGCAGCGTATTCTCACTATTATGCACTGGTGGCTGTGGGAATCATGATGTTTTTCACCGGAGTGGCCGTATGGATCAAATACCGTGGGAAAACATGGATAAAGGGTGTTCTGGCCATCGTAGCATTTTTCATAGGTTATGCACCCTGGCTATATTTCTTCTATGCCGGCTTGAAAAATGTCAGCAGAGGCTGGTGGATGACAGAGATCCTGGGACTGGACCAGAGTCTGGAGATCGTTATGGGCGGCAGAGGGATGAATGGTATCGTATTCCCGCTGGTGATTCTGTTTCTGGTGGTGACCCTGGCAGTGGATTCTTCTGTATTCTCTGTGGAAAAAGACGGAGTACATATGCAGAAGCCTTCTGTGAGAAACTGGTCTGACAAGACATATGCCATGGCAGTGGGAGCCTGTACGATCCTTGGAACATTGGTATTCGCCTATTTATTAAGCGTTGTTATGGCGCCGATGCTGGCACAGAGATATCTGTATCCGTTAAGTGCGGTGGCAATCGTCATGCTGGCGGTGGGCAGCAGCCGTGTGCTGGAACTGGCTGCAGAGCTGGAGAAGAAGTCCTGGAAGGGTCTGGAGGCTGTAAGCAGAATTGTGCTGGCGGTATTGCTGGTAGTATTATTCGGCCTGGGAATTCAGAACTATCGGGAATGCTATGACAGCTATGAACAGCAGAAGGTGGAGACCGAAAAGACACTGGATCTGATCGGTACCCCCGATGAGGATGTAAATATGGTCACGAATGGTGTAAAACATCTGGGTTGGACCGTGCTGTATTATTACTATCCGGATAATGAAATCGTGAACGGAGATTACAACCAGGCGGATTCCGACAGGTTCTGGTATTTTACACCGACCGAACTTGGCGCAGATGCCATCGCCGGATTGCAGCAGGATGGATATCAAGTGACCGATTATGGACTGATGCAACTGTCGCAGTATCCTTTCTATTTATACTATATTGAAGCAGTTCAGCCTGCGCCATTCGCAAAGTTGCGTTAGCACGCTTTTTCGTCACTTCGTGACTACTTTTGCTCATAGATTGGCGCTCTGCTCATAG
>ENA-OVGJ01001053-OVGJ01001053.1-human-gut-metagenome-genome-assembly--contig:-NODE-1053-length-10702-cov-7.835541_pt1 | contig 10702 bp, 7 predicted proteins | sample MGYA00237772_ERZ505423 | MGnify/ENA primary metagenome ERZ505423 (study PRJEB26158, sample SAMN06016386) | human gut metagenome | biome: human gut; feature: ankylosing spondylitis patient; material...
CACCCAGATTCTCCACGCCGCTGTACAGCACGCCCTCGCCGTCCAGACTGCGCATCTCGCCCACGGTGTAGCGCCCGGCCAGCACCGTGCCCACCGGCAGGCAGCCCGCCGGGTTGCATCCCTCTAAGATCTTCCCACAATGGGGGCAGACGGTCGCCGCAGGCGGCAGTTCCCCCATGCAGAACGGACACAGGCGTTTTTGCTCCATAGTGTTCTCTCCCCTTCCAAACTTCTATACATTTTATTGTATCATAGTGTTCCCCGCCGTGCAAGCTGTCCGCATTTTGGTGCACACGCAAAAAAGACCGGGGCCCGCAGCCCAAAGGGCTGACAGGCTCCGGTCTTAAAGATGCAAGAGGTTTCCCTTATGCTGCGCTTAGTGGATGAACACAGGGCCCAGCGGGTTTGCAATGGGACTTACATAGCCGCCCAGCAGCTTGGGGATAGCAAGGCTGATGTCGGGGATGTAGGTCAGCAGCAGCAGTGCAATGAACATGCACAGGTAGAACGGCAGGGTCGCCTTGACTACCTTCTCCATGGGACGCTTTGCAACGGCAGAGCCGATGAACAGAACGGAGCCAACGGGAGGAGTCAGCAGACCGATGCCGCAGTTCAGAACCACGATGATACCGAACTGGATGGGATCGATGCCGATGGAGGTGGCGATGGGCAGCAGGATGGGGGTAGCGATCAGGATGATGGGAGCCATATCCATGATCATGCCCAGCACCAGCAGGATCAGGTCGATGAGCAGTGCAATGATGTAGGGGTTATCGGTGAGGTCGGTGATGGCGGTTGCTGCCAGATCAGGCACATGCAGCATGGTCAGGCAGTTGCCGAACACTGCAGAGGTAGCGATCAGGATCAGCACGATGGACAGGGTGTTGACGCACTCATCCAGAGCGTGCCACACGCCCTTCCAGTCCAGACCCTTATAGACGAACACGGAAACGAGCAGAGAGTAGATAACGGCGATAGCAGCGGACTCGGTAGCGGTAAACACACCGCCGACAACGCCGAACACCACGATGATGACAGCGGCCAGTGCCCAGATGGAAGTGCCCAGCTGCTTGACAAAAGCCTTGATGCTGAAGGGATCACCCTTGGGGTAGTTGCGCTTGACCGAGATGATATAGGAGCCGATCATCAGCACGATAGCCAGCAGAGCGCCGGGCAGGTAACCGGCCAAGAACAGGCTGCCCACGGAGATACCACCGGCGGTGGTAGCGTAGATGACCATGTTATGGCTGGGGGGAACCAGCAGACCCTCGCAGGAGGAGGTGATGGTAACAGCGGTGGAGAAGTCTGCACCGTAGCCCTGATCCACCATCATGGGGATCATGATAGAGCCGATGGAAGCGGTATCGGCGGAAGCGGAACCGGAAATGCCGCCGAAGAAGTAGGAAGCCACGATGTTGACCATGGCCATGCCGCCGCGCATCCAGCCCACGCAGGCGTCGGCCAGTGCGATCAGCTTTTCAGAAATGCCGCCGGAGCCCATGAGCACGCCCATGGTGATAAAGAACGGCACAGCCATCAGGCTGAAGGAAGAAATGCCCTTGACCATCAGGCGGCAGACGTCGGTCAGTGCCTGACCCTGCACCAGCATGCACAGCACGCTGGACAGACCAACGGCGTATGCAATGGGGAAGCGCAGGAAGATCATAACAAAGAAGCTGACAAGAAGGACAATGATTGCCAGTGTCTGAACTGTCATATTACATTTCCTCCTTTACAAAAAAGCTCTTGATATGGTTATACAGCGACTCGATCTCGAAGATGATCATGGCAACACCGGCCAGCGGCACCGGAAAGTACATCCAGAAGCGGCTCAGCCAAGGCATGGAAACATAGAAGCCACGGCCGCCCAGCGTGGTGGCGTAGTTCCAGCCGACCGCCATCATCACCACACCAAGGATCATCACGGCCACGTCAGACAGGATGTCCAGCGCCTTGACCACTTTCTTGGGCAGGTACATATCAAAGGCAGTCATGCGGATGTGTGCGCCGCGGCGGATGGCCAGCGCAGCGCTCAGCACAGCCATGTAGCTCATGCAGGTCAAAACGACCTCCTCAGACCAAGAGGGGTCCGGAATAAAGGGGACGTAACGGCCAATGACCGACATCGTGGTAATGAGGATATCTGCGATCAGCAGGATCTTGCAGATGAACAGAACCACCTTGTAGGTAAAGTCGTACGCCGGTCTGATCTTATCCAGAGTGGTAAAGATTTTCGGCATAGAAATTCCTCCATATAAAAACCCGGCGAAGCCTGCGGGCGTATTCCCGTGGGCCCCCGCCGGGCAATGTACTACTTAGATTGGATGGAAAGCCAGATTATGCCTTCATGTCCAGCAGCTTCTGGTACAGCTCAGCCTGATCAGAGGTGTTGTCCTTGATGACCTTAGCGCAAGCTTCCTGCCAGGGAGTCTTGTCGTCCACATCCACAACGTTGCAGCCGGAGGAGCGCAGCTCTTCCAGAACCTTGTTCTCAGCGGTCTCAGACAGATCAGCGTTGAACTTCTGGGTGTCGGCAGCAGCAGCCATAACAGCAGCCTGCTGGTTAGCGGTCAGCTTGCCCCATGCGTTGTCGGTGATAACAGCCTGCACAGCGCCCAGAGTGTGGCCATCCAGGATCAGGTTGTTAGCAACCTCGGGGAAAGCGTTGGACTTGTAGTTTGCGATGGGCTGCTCAGCGCCATCCACAACGCCGGTCTGCAGTGCGCTGTACAGCTCGCCGAAAGCAACGACGGTGGGGTTAGCGCCCAGACCCTCGACCATGCCGTTCATAACAGGGTCGTTGGACACACGCAGCTTCATGCCCTTCAGATCATCGATGGTTGCAACAGGCTTGACGGTGAAGAAGTGACGGAAGCCCTCCTCGCCGTAGAACAGGCCGCGAACGGGCAGGCCCAGCTCCTGGGGCTCGTTCAGGAACTCAGGAGCCAGATCGCTGTTGGCAAAGTTCCAGAAGTGAGCGCGGTTGTTGAAGGTGAAGGGGATGGACAGGAGCTTAGACTTGTTGCAGCCGTAGCTGGTCAGAGCGAAAGCAGAGATACGGCTGATATCAATGGAGGTAGAGCCGCCCAGAATAGCATCCAGAACGTCGTTCTCAGAGCCCAGAACACCGGAAGCCTGCACGTCAACGACCACAGAACCGCCGCTCAGCTCCTCGACCTTCTCCTTGAAGTGAGTACCGGTCTGGCCAACGATGGTATCCAGCGGGTTGACCTCGGCGTAGACCAGAGTCACCTTGGGATCGCTGGCAGCAGCTGCTGCATCACCGGCAGCAGCAGAAGAAGCTGCGGTAGAGGTGGAAGCAGCGGTAGAAGTGGAGCCGCTCTTGGAACCACCGCAGGCGGTCAGAGCAACAGCAGCGGTAGCTGCACCGGCAACGGCCATAAAGCTACGACGAGAGATCATTTTCATAGGAATCGTCCTCCTTAAAATAATTGTGAAATTCTCCGGGCGCACAGGTGCCGGAGCTTTCGTTCATTGACTGTACACACTTTAGCAAATTTTCCGAAATGAAACAAGGGCTTTCGAAAAATGTCCTGTTTTTCGAAAGAATGTCAAGATAGTTTTTGCCATATTGCACAACCGTTTTCTGTCTTGTTTGTGCAACACTGCCGACCAGTTGGATACATTCCTGTATTCATAGTAAAAAATAACACCCCGAAAAATGTCCGTCCGGGCATCCATCGGGGTGTCTTTTTCAGCTTTTCTGTATCCGGTCGATCAGTTCCTGCTGGGCAGAGAAGCCATCGTACATGGGCTGTACCGCTGCGCGGAAGCGGGCTTTTTCGGCCTCGTCCAGTTCGGTGACGCAGATGCCCCGCTTGCGCATATTCTGCTCTGCGTTCGCCTCCCGCCGCGCCCAGAGCTCGCGCTCTGTCTGTGCGCTCTCCCGGGCGCAGGCACGGATCACCTCCGGGAAGCTCTCGTCCAGCGCGGCAAGCTTTTTCATCACCGCCGGGCTGGCCAGCTGCACCTCCGGCACCCGGGTGTGTTCGTCCTTCAGGAAAAAAGGCGCCACCTCGTAGTGTCCCATCACTTCGTAGCTGGGCCAGTTGTTCTCTGCCCCGTCGATCTCGGCATTATGCAGGGCGGCATACACCTTGCTGTACACCACCTGCGCCGGCTTTGCGCCCAGTGCGGTGATCATGTCGCTCATCATGTCCGACTCCTGCACCCGGATGGTCAGCCCCTGCAAATCATCCAGCCCGGTCACCTTTTCCCGGGTGTAGAAGCTGCGCACACCGGCGTCGAACCACGAAAGCCCTACTAAGTCCATCCCGTCCAGCATGGCCAGAAACTCATCCCCGATGCTGCCGTCCAGCACCCGCCACATCTGCTGGGCATCGCTGTACAGGTAAGGCAGCTGCAACACGCTGAGCTCCGGCTCGCACTCTGCCAGCTGGCTCAGGGACACGCGGGAAAAATCCACCCCGCCGAACTGCATCTGCTGGATGACGCTCTGCTCTGCGCCCAGTTCCGCCCCGCTGTAAACCAGCACCTTCACCCGGCCGCCCGTACGCTGCGCCACAAGTTCGGCAAAGGCCTTTGCCGCCTTGCTGGTGGGGTAGTCCTCCGGCTGGTTCTCCGCATAGCGCAGGATGAGCGGCTTCTCCTGCTGCGAAGAAGCAGACTGCGCCGTGCAGCCTGTAACTGCCAGTGCCGGGGCTGCCGCAAGCAGACGCAGCAGCTGACGGCGGGTCACAGCCGCGCCTCCCGGGCTGCCTTTGCCGCTTCCTTCCGGTACTGGGTGGGGGTCATGCCGGTGCGCTTTTTAAAGGCGCGGGCAAAGTAACTGGCGTCCTCGTAGCCCACCATGGAGGCCACCTCCGCTGCGGAGCGGAAGGGGTCGGCCAGCAGTTCTTTAGCTGCGTTGATGCGCAGCTCGGTCAGGCAGTCCAGAAAGTTCATCTTCTGGTATTTTTTGAACTGCGCCGAAAGGTACGCCGGACTGATGTGCAAAATTTCGCTCACGCTGTCCAGCGAGAGGTCTGCCATATAGTTATCTTCCATATACTTGCGCACATGATCCATCACCAGTGCGTTGCGGTCGCTCTCCCCTTCCCCGGCGGGCTCGGTCTCCTGCTCCGGGGCGGTTTCCGGCTCCGGGGCTTCCGCAGCCAGCTCGGCCAAGCGGCGGCCGGCTTCAATTTGCCGGATAGCGCGGCGGATGGCGGCCTCGGTCTCGTCCGGGTCCACCGGCTTCAGCAGATAGTCGCAGGCACCCAGATGCACCGCCTCGTGGGCGTACTGGAACAGGCTGTACGCCGTGATAAAGATCACCTTGCACTCCGGGCGCTGTTCCAGCACCGCGCGGGCGGCATCCAGGCCGTTCATGCCCGGCATCTCGATGTCCATCAAAATCAGGTCTGCTTCCCAGAGCACGGCGGTGTCGGCGGCTTTGCGGCCATTTTCCGCCATCTCCACCGTCACCTCATGCTCGAACCGGCGCATGACGATATCCGCCAGCGCCTCCCGCTCCATCCTCTCATCATCCGCGATCAACAGACGAATCATTCCTCAAATTCCTCCTCATTCTCCACCAGCGGCAGATACAGGATCACCGCAGTTCCCCGCCCCGGCCGGGAGCGCACCACCACCCGGCAGCGGGCATCCAGCAGCCGCAGGCGGGCGGCCACGTTATAAATACCGATATGTTCCCAGCGGGGTGCGGGCTGCTCCAATGCCATGCGCAGCTGCTGTAACTGCTCCGGCTCAATGCCCACGCCGTTGTCCAGTACCCGGATGCACAGCAGACCTTTTTCCCGCAGGGGGATCATGCGGATGCGCACCACGCCGCCCTCTTCCTTGGGACAGATGCCGTGCTTGAAAGCGTTTTCCACGATGGGCTGCAAGATAAAGGACGGCACCATAGTCTCGGTCAGATCCAGCGAATCCGAGAATGCCCACTCCATCTGCACCCGGTCGCCAAAGCGCACATGGTAGATGGAGTAGTATTCGTCCACAACGCGCACTTCCCGGGAGAGGGGCACCTGCTCATCGTTGCTCATCAGGCTGTAACGCAGCAGATGGGAAAGCGCCATGATGAGCGCCTGCGTGCGGTAGGCGGACTCTGTGCCCGCCATCTGCTGGATGACGTTCAGGGTGTTGAACAAAAAATGCGGGTCGATCTGGCTGCGCAGCTGCTGTAACCGACTGCGCTCCATGCGGTTCTGCAGTTCCAGCGCCTCGGTCTTTTGGCGATGCAACTCCCGCTCGATCTCGTTTTTCTCCTGTAAGGTGCTCACCTGCTGCGCCATAGAGTGCTTCATGCGGTTGAAGGACTCCGCCAGCTGGCCGATCTCCGGCTGCTTGGGCAGCGGGATGTCCGGGGTATCGAACTGGCTGCGGCTGATAGCGCGGGAGGCCTCGATCATCTGAGACACCGGAGTCAGCAGCTGCATGACCATCAGACCGGAGGCGCAGCCCAGCGCCACGCACAGTGCCACCACCACGATCTGCATCAGGGCGATCCGCTCGCCCAGCTCCGAGATCTCGGTGTAAGTAGTCTGGGCATCCAGAATCGAGGCTTTCAGCAGCTGCATGGTGTACTGGCTCAGATACCCGCCGCAGACCGAGACCTTGTTGTAGTACAGCTGGGAAGCCTTTGCTTCCTGCCCACTGGAAAGGTAGCCTTCCAGCTCTTCCAGCAGGGTGTTGTAGCTGCCGTAGGTGGTCTCCACCGCGCCGTACAGCACCCACTGCTCATCGCTGACGTTCTGCAAGCCGTCCATATTGGATCGGATGCGCCACAGCCATGCGTTGCTGGTGGAGCAGGCTGCCTGAAGCTTTTCCAGCATTTCCTCAGTCTCGCCGTTCTCCCAGCGGTACGCTTCCAGAATGCTGATGGAGCTTTCCACACCGCCCTGAAAGCGGCTGATGGCGTTAAAGTTGCCCATCTGGTCGTCCTGCACCTGCTGCACCGCCCGTGCCTGATAGCCGTTCAGGGCAAGCTGCAATGCAAAGGCCGCAAAAAATGCTGCCAGACACAGCACCATGCGCTGCTTGAGCGTAACGTTGTGCTTCCAGTTGCGCTTTTCCATGCAAGGCTTCCCCCTTTTTCGTAAGGTGTATCTGAAAACAAAGAAAATGACGAATATTTCGCAAGCACAAGCGGGATTTAAGGCAAATAGCCGCAGGAATCCTTTGTGGATTTCAAGGCTGTTTAACGCAAAATCCAGCTGTGCTTGTAGAAATAGACTAAATTTTCGACTTTTCAGATACACCCCAGATAATATCTTATTTTACCACGCCTTGCGGGCGGTTTGCAAGCCGGATGCACCGCCGCCGATGCATCTTTTGCTTGCTTCTTGCCGGTAAATGTGGTACTATGCCCAAAAAGGAGGGTAACTTTATGACCCAGAATGTTTGCGTTTCCGTTCAGATGGATGAAAAAAGCTTTCACGATTTTGCATCTTTTGACCTGCTGCGCCACAACAAGGGCTGGCAGCGTCCGGCGGTGTTCACCGCCATTCTGCTGGTGTGTGCCGGCATCTGCCTGAGCCAGATCGGCAAGCGGGAGGGTGCCGGGCTGCTGACCGCCGTGCTGGCCATCGTAGCCATCGGTCTGCCCGCCGTATACTTCGGTACCTTCTTTGCCAACCTCTCCAAGCAGATCAAAAAGCTGGGTCTGCCCCGTCCCTTCTACCGGCTGGAACTGGACGCCGCCGGGCTTTCGGTCTGGATGGCCGGTGAGCAGAACAAGACCGAGCCCACCAACCGCTACACTTGGAACACCGTGTACTGCGCCTACCGCACCAAAGAGGCTGTGTACATCTACGTCCAGAAGAATCAGGCCTATCTGCTGAACGAGAGCATGGATGCCGCATGGAGCCTGCTGAGCAGCGCCCTGCCCGCTGCCAGCCTGCACGACTGCCGGAAATAAGGGCACCGGAACAATTTTCAATGCGCTCCGCTTTGCTCTGCGCATGAATAGCGGAATAATTATGATTCTTTCGAAATCCCGGACGCTCCGGGATTCTATTTTTACATAACAATTTTCACAAAACAAAAACCCACGCTGCGGCAAAGCAAAAGCGCAGCGTGGGTCACGGAAATAGCGTTATAAAGTTTTAGCGGGCCAGAGTGTACTTGTGCAGGGTCTTGCGCACTGCGCCGTTACCAGCGTACAGCTCCTTGACCATGCCCTCGATCTTTTCGCCAAGACCGACAGCGTACAGGTCCACGCCGAACACGTCGGCACGGCTGTACAGAGCCTTCAGGCAGCTGAAGTCCTGCTCGCCTTCCTTGACCTCCAAGGGGTTGACGATGGCCTGCAGCTCAGCCAGCAGCGGATCGGGAGAGATCTCGAAGGGCTGGCCGTTGTCGTCGATACCCTTCAGGTAGCGGGCATAGCCTGCCAGCACCAGCGGGATCAGCACAAGGTTGGACTTGTCCAGACCGCGCTCCTCGTAAGCCTTGATGGTCTCGCCGAAGCGGATAGCCAGCTTCTGAGAGGTATCGGTAGCGATACGCTGAGGAGCATCGGGCATAAAGGGGTTGGGCAGACGGCGGTTGATGACAGCGCCGATGAACTCGTAGGGGTTCAGAACGCCGGGATCAACCACAACGGGCATAGCCTCGATATAGCCGATCTTCTGGATGAAGGAGCGCAGATCCTCGTCTGCCATCTCGGCAGAGATGAGGTTGTAGCCCAGCATGCAGCCATAGATGGACATGGCAGTGTGCAGGGGGTTCAGGCAGGTGCAGACCTTCATCTTCTCGATCTTGTCCACGGTCTCGCGGTCGCAGTACAGCACACCGCCCAGCTCCAGCGGAGGACGACCGTTGGTGTAGTGATCCTCGATGCACAGGTACTGGGTCTCCTCGGCGTTGACGAAGGGAGCGGTGAAGGTGTGCTTCTCGGTCACGATGGTGTAGTTGTCCTCAAAGCCGTCCTTTGCCAGCATCTCCTGCACCTTTGCGTCCGGGCGCGGGGTGATCTTATCGATCATGCTCCAGGGGAAGGTGATCTTGGTCTCGTCCTGCACATAGGCCAGGAACTCGGCGGGCACCAGACCCTGCTCCACCCACTTTGCAGCGTAGGCGTGGACGGCAGTCTTGACCTTATCGCCGTTGTGAGAGCAGTTATCCATGCTCTGCACGGTCAGGGGCAGCTTGTCGGCCTTGAAGCGCTCGTACAGCAGAGCGGTGACCTTGCCCATGGCCAGCACGGGGGTCAGGCCGCGCTCCAGATCAGCAGGAGCAACGCCGTAGCCCTTCTCGGTGATGGTGAAGGAGATCATCTGCAGGCTGGGGTTCTGGAAGATTTCCACCAGACGTGCCCAGTCGGCACCGAAGGAGTAGTCAGCCTTCAGGCTCTCGGTAACGGAAGCGATGACCTTCTTCTCGATCTCGCCGGTGGACTTCAGGCAGACCAGCAGGCTCAGGTTATCGTAGGGCTGGTAAGCCTTGTCGATGATCTCGTAGTCGAAGCTCTCGGCCACGATGACGCCGCGGTCGTACTTGCCGCTGTTCAGTGCGTCGTTCAGCACGGCAGCGGGGAAAGCACGGAAGATGTTGCCGGCACCGAAGTGCACCCAAGTGGGCTCGGCGTGGGTCTTGGCCTTGACAGCCTCGATGTCGAATTTGGGCAGCTCGTAGCCCTTTTCTGCCCACTCGGCGGACAGATTGCCGTTTTTGATATCAGACAGCTTCATAATAATCAGCCCTTCTTTTCTTCATCCAGACGGTCCAGCAGATCCCAGATACCCAGCATATACTGGATGCCCAGAGCGCGGTCATACTTGCCATAGCCGGGGCGGCAGACGCCGGGGCCTTCCTCCCACAGCTGACGGCCGTGGTCGGGGCGGATATAGCCCTCAAAGCCGCAGTCATGGTAAGCGCGCATCACCTCAATGATGCCGGTCTCGCCGCAGCAGTCGCGGTGCGCAGCCTCAGAGAAGTCGCCGTTGGGGAAGTGGTGGATATTGCGGACGTGGCCGAAGGCAATGCGGTCGCAGTGCTTGCGGATGATCTCGGCACAGTTATTGTTGGGGTTTGCGTTCAGGCTGCCGGTGCACAGGGTCAGGCAGTTGTACGGATCGTCCACCATCTTCAGGAAGCGGTCGATGCTGGGCTCGTCCACCAGCAGGCGGGGCAGGCCGAAGATATCCCAAGGAGGATCGTCCATGTGGATGGCCATCTTGATGTCGCACTCGTGGCAGGTGGGCATCAGAGCTTCCAGGAAGTACTTCAGGTTCTCCCACAGCTTCTCCTTGGTGACAGGGGCGTAGGCCTTGAACAGCTCGTCCAGCTTTGCCATGCGCTCCGGCTCCCAGCCAGGGAAGGTCATGTTGTACTTCTCGGTGAAGGACATGATATACTCAGCCATAGCCTTGTAATCGCCCTTGATTTTGTCCTTCTCGTAAAACAGTGCGGTGGAGCCGTCGCCTACCGGATGGAACAGGTCGGTGCGGGTCCAGTCGAAGATGGGCATAAAGTTGTAGCAGATGACCTTGACGCCGAACTTGGACAGGTTGCGGATGCACTGCTTGTAGTTCTCGATATACTGGTCACGGGTGGGCAGACCGATCTTGATGTCATCGTGGACGTTGACGGACTCGACAACATCCATATCAAAGCCGTAGGCGTGGATCTGGTCTGCAACCTTCTGGATCTCGTCGATTTCCCAGATCTCGCCGGGCATCTTGTTGTGCAGTGCCCAGACGATGCTGGTCACGCCGGG
>ENA-OVGJ01001058-OVGJ01001058.1-human-gut-metagenome-genome-assembly--contig:-NODE-1058-length-10650-cov-10.048230_pt1 | contig 10650 bp, 6 predicted proteins | sample MGYA00237772_ERZ505423 | MGnify/ENA primary metagenome ERZ505423 (study PRJEB26158, sample SAMN06016386) | human gut metagenome | biome: human gut; feature: ankylosing spondylitis patient; material...
GTGGGAAGACAATCCAGACATAATGGAAGGCGTTTATCGACGCTGTGTTTAAGACAGTCTGTAATCTAGCAAATTCACAGTTAATTGTTGTCTTGGACGTAGCCAACGGTAGATGTCCCGGGTGTGATTATTTCAATCCGTAGAGATTTTGTAGGGGTGGATTGTATCCTGTTGGGTGCAACGTCCACGTTTTTATAAGGTTTCTTTATGGATATGATTTTCATATCGGCGTGGGCTCTGACGTTGTCTGTTCAACAACAATAGGCAATTGCTAGAGCCTCAGACTGTGGAATGGGCAACAGGACGATTCCACGCTTTTTTGTGTCGCAAATTAACGATTTTCTGTCTAGAAAAAAGTTTGCACCGATATGAAAGTCGATGTATGGTCATCTGAAGATGGTCACCCTGTAAGAGATGGTGATTTTTCTTATTGCGCTGGACTTACCACCAACGCCCTCCCCGAGTCTCAAAGCTCTGTTCCAGCAGAGGTTTCACGGAAAGGGGTGTCCACCAAATGCACCCTTTTGGCAACAAAGTTAAAAGCACAAAAGGAAAAAAATATTCCTCATTGGTATACCTTGCGTACCACTTATGGAAGAGAGAAAAAAGCATACGACTTTTTAACAGCCAATGGCATCACGGCATTCTATCCAACCATTAATGTAGTAAAAATTGTAAATGGTAAGCGCAAAAATGTTACCGAATCACGTTTGCCTAACATTTTCTTCGCCTATGGTACCGAAGAGCAAATTAAATCTTTTGTTTACGACAACGTAAATCTCCCATTCCTCCGTTTTTATTATCGTCATACTTATGTTGGACTCAGTGTTTCCAGAACTCCATTGATCGTTCCCGACAATCAGATGAATAGTCTGAAAATCATTTGTGAAGCCGAGGCTGATGATACCATTGTGTCTTTAGAGGAAGTTCCTAAGTTTGAGAAAGGACAATTGGTGAAAATTATTGATGGTGCATTTAAAGGTGTGATTGGAAGAGTTGCTAGGTGGAAGGGGCAACAGAGAGTTGGAGTTGTTGTTGATAAATTGATGACGGTAATGACGGCTTATGTGCCAAGTGCATTTCTAAAGCCTGTTTAATGATTACTGATACTAATATCTATATAAAAACAATATAAAAAAAAGCTTATGAAAGATCGTCTGACACTATTATTGGTTTCCGTACTCTGCTCCGGTGTATCTTATGCACAGGCACCAGAACAGAAGGACTCCATCGACGTTCGGATATATTTCAAGCAAGGCAGCTCTGTTATCGACATGAAATTCAAAGACAATCAAAATCGTCTTGGAACATTTGTCGATAGAATTGCTGAATTGAAAAGGGATTCTCTGTCCCGAATTTTATCCATATACGTCTCGGGAACCGCATCGCCAGAAGGAAACTCTCGGCAAAACAAGTTGTTATCCCGTAAAAGAGCTGCATCAGCCGCAGGCTATGTTCACAAATTCCTGCCAGACCATATAGAAATAGATGGCAAGGGAATTGACTGGGAAGGACTCGCTAAAGTTGTGGAAAGGACTGATTATCAGTACAAGAAAGAAGTGCTGGATATATTGCGAAACGTTCCTGAATGGATTGTCAGAAAGGGTGTCGTTGTTGATGGAAAGAAGAAAAGATTGGCTGACCTGAAGGGAGGCAAGGTGTGGAAATATCTGCTCCAGAATCATTTTCCGGAGGTGAGAAACGCTTCTGTCAAGGTTGTCTTCAGTGTCAAGCCGAATACCATGCCTGCACTCCCACCATCTGATATCATAGATTCTGTAAAGGTCGAGGAAATTTTGCCAGACAGTGCTACAGACTTGACCAGAAAGGATAGTGGCAGCATAACCACTACTGCTACTGGCAACCAGGTGGGCAGATTACGTTTCGCTATCAGGACCAATGCCCTCTATGATCTGGCTCTCATACCAAATATTGGAGCCGAGTTTTATCTCAATAATGGATGGACTATCGGTGGTAACTGGATGTACGCATGGTGGAAGACCGACCGTCGTCATCGCTACTGGAGAACATACGGCGGCGACATTGAGGTGCGCAAGTATCTGAAGTGCACTACAAGCGATATTCCATATAACCGACATTATGTAGGCTTCTACGCTCAGATACTAACCTACGACTTCGAGCTGGGTGGCAAGGGTTATATGGGCGGTAAGCCAGGCGGAACACTGTGGGATTGTATGAATTATGTTGTGGCTGCCGAGTATGGCTATTCGCTGCCTGTGGCTCGCCGACTGAACATCGACTTCGGTATCGGAGTAGGATATATGGGCGGCAAATACTACGAGTACGAGCCTATCGACGGTCACTATGTGTGGCAGGCTACGAAACAGCGTAAATGGTTCGGTCCAACAAAAGCCGAAATTTCACTGAAATGGTTAATTGGCCGAGGTAATACCAACGGTCATAAAAAATAAAAAGATGAAAGCGAAAGTCTATACTATTTTCACAATGCTGTTGCTGTTCGCAATGACATCGTGCGAACATAAGGATTTGTGCTTTGACCATGCACATACTGTAGATGTGAAGGTTGTCTTTGATTGGCGCAATGTACCCGGGGCTTCGCCAGCATCGATGGCTGTGTATCTGTATCCTACCGATGGATCGGAACCTATACGCTACGATTTCACCAACCGTGAGGGTGGCGTGGTGAGAGTGCCGATTGGTGAATACGATGCTTTGTGTTTTAACAGCGATACCAAGGATATATTCACACGTAATACGACTGCACCACAAACCTTCGAGTTGTTCTCCCGGCCAACAACGCTTATGTCTGGATTGTCTTCGCTGGGAGTGAGGGCGGCTGACGCTCCAAGAGCCAACGGAACTGAGAATGAGGATGTTGCTTCGGCTCCTGATATGATGTGGACAGATAATTCGAAAGAAAAAATCGTGCTCAAGCTTACGGATGTGTCGCAGACCATCACCTTCTATCCTGGACAGGTGGTATGCAACTACGATGTGGAGATACGCAATGTAAAGAACCTGAAGTACACATCGGGCGTAAGCTTCTCCATATCAACTCTGGCAGGTGGTTTCCTGCCATATATTAATAAGGTGACCGATGATGTTGTGACTATACCTTTCGATGGATCGATGCATCAGGAGACATCCACTGTCACTGGGGCTACACGTACCTTCGGCTACAGTCCGACTGCCAATCGAACGCATAAACTGACGGTGTATGCGGTACTTGCCGACGATAGTAAATGGTATTATACCTACGACGTGACCGACCAGATACACAATGCTCCTGATCCACGCAATGTTCACATCGTGCTCGATGGACTTCCATTGCCTAAGCCTATTGTAAACGGCGGTGGTTTTAAGCCTACGGTAAAGGAATGGCAGACGGTAGATGTTGATATTAAAATGTAATCATCAAATAGAAAAGCTACCGTTTAATACTCATATTTAATTTTTTTATTTTTAAATCAATTAATTTATTTACATTTACATTATGAAAAAGCAAATTATGTTTATGGCAATGACTGCTATGCTCATTGCTTCATGTTCAAGTGACGATGTTGTTTCTACCAACACCGGTAGAGCAATAGACTTCCGTACCTCGGTAGGTACACGTGGTACTGAGACTACAACAGACAACATCACAAATTTCTGGGTGACTGCGATTGACGAAGCTGGTGCCAACTACTTCTCAAAGCAGGAGTTCACAAAAGATGGTGGGTTTTTCACATCTTCACCACTTTATTACTGGCCAGCAGGTACTTTGAACTTCTTCGCTTACTCTCCATCTGAAACAGATCTTGGTGCAACTGTAACTATCGACAAGGATACTAAGAACTTGGCCGACTTTTCGCCTGCTACTGAAATCGCAAATCAGAAGGACTTCGTAACCGCTACTGCTTCTGGTACAAGAGCTGCCAACGAGACAAATGGCGTTGAGTTGACATTCGCTCACCAGCTCTCTCAGATTGAGATCAAGGCTAAGAACACCAACACTGGCTATATTTACAAGGTGGTAGGTGTACGTATCGGTAAGCCTGTTTCAAAGGGTACATTCACATTTGATACTAACAAATGGACTTTGACTACTACAAAAAAGACTAACTATGCAGTAGAATATACTACACCCCCAAGAATTCTTGGTGCAGAGGCTGCAACTATGATGGGTACAGCTAACAACAACGCAATGCTTCTTCCACAGCAGCTCGTAGCTTGGGCTTCAGCTACAGACAAGACCAACAATGCTAACGGTGCTTACATCGCACTGAAGATTCAGATTACAACAAAGGATGGCGCACGTGTATATCCTGCTAAGGGAGATTACGATTGGGCAGCTGTAGCTATCGATACAAACTGGGAAGCTGGCAAGAAGTATGTTTATACACTCGACTTCTCTAATGGTGCTGGTAAGGTAGATCCTGAGAAACCGAAGCCGGTTGATCCTACAGATCCATTCAACCCTGGTGAGGACATCTTTGGCAAGCCTATCAAGTTCACAGTTACTGTAACTTCTTGGACTGATGCTGCACAGCCTGACATTAAAATGTAATAGATTCCTATTCTTTCTTAATAAAGAATGATTAGGTTGCAATTTGCAACATTTAAAAAGAGGAGAGTGTGCTAAACTACTCAAGAAGTACGCTCTCCTCCTATACATCCTCTTCTCTTTCCGTTAGACTATAATTTAAATACTATTATGAAGAAATCTCCTTTATCGTTTACGGCATGGATGTCAATAGCAGCAAGCTTTCTGACAGCATTCGCGTTTGTTTCTTGCTCAGACGATTTTGCTGGATATTTTCATAGCGGCAACAATATGCGCTTTGCCCTGTCTGAATCTAATTGGAGCAACGCAGGCAAGACTCGCTCGGCAGATGTCTCGGGCGGCCAGGAATATAATACTGCCGTTCTGGCGTTATGCGACAAAAGCAGCAAAGATTCGCTTTACCTGCATGTCTATTGCTCTGACGAAATAGACGAAAAGCATTTTGCGTCTGACGGAAACGCTACCAGAGGTGCGCAGGTAGGAACTGACACTTTCTATGATTCTTTCGGAGTAATGACGTCGGTATATACAGGCGAATGGAAAGAAGATGCCTGCTATCCCGACTATATGTATAATGAGGAAGTAACCAAGGAGTCAAATTGGACTACCAACTACTTCTGGCCAGGAGCTAAGCAAAACGTACGTTTCTTCGCTTATGCTCCATACAATACCGATGGGCTGACCTTGACAGACAAGAGCAAGGCTGGCACACCATCCTTCACATACACTGTACCGACTAAGGTAGAAGAGCAAAAAGACTTGCTTGCCACTGCCACAGAGGCAATGACTGGTGAGACAAGAGACGCTGCGCCTTTGAATTTCTACCATCCGCTCACTGCCGTACGTTTTGCTGCTGGCGACAAGATGTTGCCCGGTAAGGTAACTGCTATCAGAATTAAAAATGTTTATGGCAAAGCAACACATACATTTGGCGCAGACAAATGGACAGACTACGAAGGCAAGACTGACTACTCTCTGGAGCTGGATGCTGACATTAGCGGCACAGCCGAACAACTCATCACCCAGGGCGATCAGACCTTTATGATGATTCCGCAGCTGCTGCCGGAAGGAGCTACTATAGAAGTGGACTTTACCGATGCTCTGACTAATACCCCGAGAAAACTCACATCGTCCATTGCAGGTAGCACCTGGCCGATGGGCAAGACCATTACATATAAGATTTCCACAACGAGCATCGTGGTGGAACCAGTATTTGATGTCAATATCAAAAACTTTACATACAAGGGCGGCTCTATGGACAATACCGTGAGCAGCTATGTCAAGGTGACTCGCGTTGGCGACCCTACCAAGATTGTAAACAGCAAGTGGACTGCCGAGTTCGTTAAAGAAAACGGTACGGGCGGTTACGATGTTATCACACGTCCGTCGTGGATTACATCATTCAACACCAGTGGCAATGGCGGAGAAAACGAAACATTCAATGCAACTGCCGAGCCTCAGCAATACCGCGTAATTGATCCGCACAACGATGCGCTGAAAAAGGTTGCACCTATTAGCGGAGTGTACGACCTATCTACCAAAGGCGGCAAGACAAGGATGAACACCGCCAACTGCTACGTCATCAATGCACCTGGCACATATAAGCTGCCATGTGTGTATGGCAATGCCATCAAGAACGGAGCGACAAACAAGAGCGCATTTACATCAACAAAATCAGGAAGTCGTTGGTTAAGCCAATTTGTTAAGTATGACGACACCGCCATAACCGACCCATGGATTGACCGTGCCAACGCTTACGGCAACGAACAGAAATGCGAGATTGTATGGCAGGACGTAGAGGGATTGCTTAGTAACCTGCAACTGACTGGTAGCAAGCAAAACGGTTTCTATCTGCAGTTCAAAATCAATCAGAACAAGATGCACCAAGGTAATGCACTTATAGCCATCACCGACAATCATAAGAATAGGCCTACCATATTGTGGAGCTGGCACATCTGGGTTACTGACTATAAGTTGGGCGAGGACGACAAGGTGATTACCAACAACAATAATGTGAAGTACACCGTTATGCCCGTGAACATTGGATGGTGCGACGGCGTAACATGGCAATACGGTCAGCGCGACGTAAAGGTAAGATTCACGCAGGAAAGAACCGGCGCGACAAAGGTGGTAGATCTGAAGCAGCTGGCTCATACCTATGTAATTCCAGGCAACTGTACTTACTATCAGTGGGGACGCAAAGACCCGATACTTCCAGTAGACTATACAACTGGTAAGCCCGTGAACAAGAAGTACTATTCGGACAAGTATCAAGGCGAACTGGAAAAGAAGACTTGGACATCACCGATTTCTATCGGCGAATCCATTCAGGAGCCTTACCATTACTACTATGGAGGAACTTCTGACTGGTGCAACAAGACTTATTACAATCTCTGGAGTGCCAATATAGGAGGCATCTTTGAGAGTGACGAAAATGTGGTAAAGACCGTTTATGACCCGTCGCCCGTAGGCTATTGCATGCCGGCTAATAGCGCGTTCACCGGATTTAAATTTGACAACACTTATAACGAAAGAGATTTCAGCAAGTATAACACGTCATATAAGTCGAGAGACATATATGATGAAAAGCATGGCTGGGAGTTCTATTGCAATAGGATGCCTGCTGTCGGCGAACATGATACGTCGGGAGGAACCATCTTCTTCCCTGCTTGTGGATACCGTTGGTGGAGTATTTTTGAAGTACAGGAGGGGCTAGCTAATTATGGAGGATATTGGTTAGCAGGTTTGGGCAAGAATCCATATATTACTGCGCCCGAAGCAAATGCAGGAAGTTTTCATTTCCATAAAGACATTATAACTACATACGATATAGGAATCCGCAGCTACGGTATGGCAGTTAGACCAGTCAGAGAGAAATAACGATATGAAAAGACAATATCATACACTACATTCAAGAAGGGGCACAATGATGCGCTCCCTGCTTTTTGCGCTTCTATCGGGCAGCATATTGTTGTGCTCGTGCGCAGACGACCTGGCATCATCAGCGTCTTCAAGACAGATGACATTCACACCAACTGTAAGTTCTTCATGGAATCAGGGTACTCGTTCTGTATCTGGGCCAGATGTTCCGCAAAGTACGGTGACAGCTTTGGAGGGATATTCGCGCCCACTTTATCTGCACACGTATTATACAGACAGCATTACATCACCTGGCTCTGGCAGCAAGACCATTACTCGCGCAGCTCCAATAACTGCCAATGCAATGTTTGACAAGTTCGGCGTGTCGGCATACTTATACAACGATACGTGGAGCGAGACTGAGAGTATGCCTCTCTACTTCTACGACCTTGCCGCAACGAAGGCTGGTGAAACATACAATCTTGAACAGCCATATTACTGGCCAGGGGGAGAAAGCAAAATGAAGTTCTTTGTCTATGCGCCGAAGGGCGATGCTAACTATAAGTTTTCGGAAAAGGACAAGTTAGGCTCGCCCCTTATCGACATCACCATTCCGACCAACGTAGCAGCCCAGAAAGACCTGCTCGTAGCTCAAAGTGGCGAAGTTAAGAGCAATGCTTACAGCAGTTTGCCCCTAACCTTCAACCACGCCCTTACCGCTGTGCGCTTTATATGTGGTGACGACATGGCTAAAGGTGAAGTAACTAACATCCAAATAACTAACGCATATTCTAAGGGAACATACAACTTAGGTACGCAACTATGGAGCAACCAATCTGCTCCAATCAGGTATGAACAAGCTCTGCACAAGGAAACAACAGGGACACCAGGTGAAGCTATCACTACCGATGAGCAGACCTTTATGATGGTTCCGCAGACGCTGCCGAAAGATGCAGAACTTGTAGTGACTTTTAGAAATGAACCTGATTTCTATTATACGTTAAGAGCAAAAATCGGAGGACAGGTATGGCCTATGGGTAAGACCGTGAACTATAAAATTTCGACAAGCTCTATCAACTGGACATATACGCTCGATGTTTCAGGTATTGAGGATTTCGAATATACGGGAGGTATGCACTCTTTCTATGTGAAAAGTATCCGGACGAACAGTCATTTTACTAATAAGCCAGCTCCATGGACCACGCAATTCTCTACAGATGGTGGCAACACCTGGACAGACACCAAGCCTAGTTGGCTGACACAATTCACTACTTCAGGACCAGGTGGAGGAGGAAATACAGGTACGGCTACCGTTGCAAAAGGAGAATGTAACATCACCGCTCCACATATCGATGCCTTAAAGAAAGCGACTCCAAAGGGTAGTGCTGCCCATCCGTACAACCTTGCCAATCAGACAAATGGTGGAGCAAAGGTGGAGAACACAGCCAACTGCTATGTGGTGAATGCTCCAGGCTATTACTCCTTCCCTATGATATATGGTAATGCCATTAAGAACGGAACCACCAACACTTCGGCGTACAAGACCAAAGCAACGGGAACTGTGCTGAACACCCTCTACAACCATTTCGGACCGATTACCGACCCATATATCACCAACAACGCCAACTGCAACATCAAGAGTGCAGAGCTGGTATGGCAGGACGCAAAGAATCTGATAACAGATATACGGTATGTTGATAAAGGTATGAATGGCGGTTACGTTTCGTTTAAGGTGAGCAAAAGCACTATTCGGCCTGGCAATGCTGTAATAGCTGTCAAGCGCCCTGAAGGTACGATTCTATGGTCTTGGCATATATGGGTAACTCACGATGACCTCTACAAGACAACAGAAATAACCAATGCAAAAGGCAAGAAATACAATGTATCGCCACTGAATCTCGGTTGGTGCGGCGGTGACATCTATTATTATCGCAGCCGTAGCTGTCTGGTGAAGTTTACGGCTGGAGGAGAAAGCAAGATAATGACAGTAAGACAACTTCCCGCCAGATATCAACCTGGCTACAGTCCTTACTATCAATATGGAAGAAAAGACCCGTTCCAACCTTCTGATGGAACCAACGCTATCAAAACATGGTATAACAAGGATGGAGTCCCTTCTACTGCATATCCAACAGTGAAGAATCTCGGCTCTGGAGATAATCTCATCAAGAATTGCATACTCAATCCAAATACGTTCGCTTCGTCAAACGATAATAAGTATTTAAACCTTTGGAGTATCAACAATGGTAGACCAGGTATAAATACGCCCGTGGTAAAGACTATCTACGATCCGTGTCCGGTAGGGTTTAAGATTCCTGAGGGCGATGCCTTTACTGGATTTTCACAGGAAAACAGTACATGGAACAGTGACTTTGCTGAAAAGCATTTTTATACGGACGCTTCAAAAACCAAAATCATCGTGTTCAAGGCTGCAGGAGTTTTTGAAGTTAATCCTGTAAAACTGATAAACGTTAATCATATTGGATATTATAGGACGGCTGATTTTTATGACACGTCAAATCCATATTTCCTGTGGTTCGGCAGTTATAAGATTATACCGCAGAACTATACCAGTAGGCATTACGGAAACTCAATCCGTCCTGTTAGGGAATAAATACTGATTATACGAATGCTAATAGTTAGGTATTTTGGTCTTAAGTGTGATTGATGCGGAAATACTCGTAAAAAATATATAATGTTGATTGAGGGTGTATGTGAATATGCCCCCTTCATTCTTAAGGATGCAGGTTAAAGGGTTTAATCTGCATGATAAATTTATAGTTTAAATTGAAGCTTAGTACAGTGGTACGATAAGCTTACATCATTTACTTATACTTATCCCCTGCCAGCTTGTGAAAGTTGGTAGGGGATTTTAAAAAGATTTTTGCATTCTTTCTGGCTGCCATAACGCAGAATATGGGTGTTGTAGCAGCTAGGTTTCAGAACCAAGTCAGGAAGAGAAACTCTTATCTGAGATTCGTGATTTATTGAAAGAACAGAAAAAATAAAAAACAGGGTGAAAGCTTTTACCCTGTTTTTATTGTTTAACTGTATAAAATATATAGACTAATCTTTTGTTACTTTTTTTGAGAAAACTCTGTGGAAATATTCCCCAAAAAGTTGGGGAATGCATCCATAAAAAAAAGGTCCCGACGGGAATGTTACTCCCCGACGGAACCTTTCTCATATAAATTATAAAAAACTACTTTTTTAGAGATTCTTGAACTCGATGCCGTTTGCCTCTGAGTAGTCAATGGTAATTG
>ENA-OVGJ01001059-OVGJ01001059.1-human-gut-metagenome-genome-assembly--contig:-NODE-1059-length-10644-cov-2.839645_pt1 | contig 10644 bp, 6 predicted proteins | sample MGYA00237772_ERZ505423 | MGnify/ENA primary metagenome ERZ505423 (study PRJEB26158, sample SAMN06016386) | human gut metagenome | biome: human gut; feature: ankylosing spondylitis patient; material...
GTTTCGTTATTGACCGTTGCTTTTTCGATATAGGCGGACGTTCGGCACTATGGTACTCCGACCATCTGAAAATGACCGATACACGTATCGACGCCCCCAAAATGTTCCGCGAGATGCACGACATCGAAATCGAGAACGTAGAGATGAACGATGCAGATGAAGTGTTCTGGCGTTGCCAGAATCTGAACATCAAAAATCTGAAACTGCATGGAGGAACTTATCCGTTTATGTTCAGCAGCAACATCCGTATAGACGGATTGGAAAGCGACAGCAAATACGTTTTCCAGTATGTGAAGAATGTGGAGTTGCGCAATGCCAAAATCACTACGAAGGATGCCTTCTGGGAGGTGGAGAATGTGACGATCTACGATTCCGAACTCAACGGTGAATATCTGGGCTGGCATTCGCGCAATCTTCGGTTGGTGAACTGTCACATTACCGGCGAACAGCCGCTCTGCTATGCCCACGACCTCGTGTTGGAGAATTGCACCTTCGGCCCAGATTGTGACCGGGCTTTCGAGTACAGTTCGGTGCAGGCAACCATCAAAGGTGCAATAGGCGGAGTGATTGGTGCAACAATACTCGGTGCGGTATACGGAGCTTTAGTAAGTTCTAAAATGGCAGGTGTTATTGATAATTCGTCTGTGGCATTTGCAGTAGCAAGCCTTGCAGGGGCGTTATTGTCAATAGTTGGTGACTTGGCGGCATCTGCAATTAAGAGAAATTATAATGTTAAAGATTATGGTACATTAATTCCGGGACATGGTGGAATTATGGATAGATTTGACAGCGTAATATTCACAGCACCGGTTGTATACTGGGCGATAATACTGCTTAACAGTATAGGACTTTAAAGTTACTATAGTATAGATTAGGAAAGGGTGTAGATAATGAGAGGAATATCAGTTCTAGGTTCGACTGGTTCAATAGGAACTCAGACTTTAGATGTTATTAGAAGAAATGCTGATATTAATGTAGTTGCACTTGCAGCGGGTACAAGGGTTTCTGACCTTGCAGAACAGGTCCGTGAGTTCAAGCCACAGCTTGTATGTATAGGTAAAGAAGAACTTGTTCCAGAGTTAAAGACTCTTATCGGTGATATTGATGTTAAGATTGTAAGTGGTGACGAAGGTCTTATTGAGGCTGCAACAATTGAGAGTGCAGAAATTGTTGTCACAGCGGTTGTAGGTATGATGGGAATTACACCTACAGTTGAAGCTATCAAAGCACATAAGGACATTGCACTTGCCAATAAAGAGACACTTGTGTGTGCAGGTCATATTATTATGAGTCTTGCTAAGGAATGTAATGTTAATATATATCCTGTAGACAGCGAACATTCAGCGATATTTCAGTCACTTAACGGCGAATATCCTAAGGAGGTTGAAAGAATACTTCTTACAGCATCAGGTGGTCCATTCAGAGGAAAGAAAAGAGCTGACCTTGTAAATGTGACAGTTGAGGATGCACTTAACCACCCTAACTGGGCTATGGGAAGAAAGATAACGATAGACTCATCAACTATGGTTAATAAAGGCCTTGAGGTAATGGAAGCACAGTGGTTATTCAATGTTCCATCATCTAAGGTCACAGTGGTTGTACAGCCACAGAGCATAATACATTCTATGGTTGAATTCATTGACGGAGGAATAATGGCACAGCTTGGAAGTCCTGATATGCGCCTTCCTATACAGTATGCCCTCTATTATCCTCATAGAAGAGAGCTTAACACTAAGAGAGTGGATTTCTTTGAACTTGGCAATATTACATTTGAAAAGCCTGATATGGATACATTTAAAGGACTTAAGCTTGCTTATACAGCTTCTGATAAGGGCGGTAACATTCCAACAGCATTTAATGCGGCAAATGAGCTTGCAGTTGCAAAGTTCCTTGACAGAAAGATAAAGTATCTTGATATACCTGATATTATAGAGTATGCAATGAATGAAGTACGTTATATTGATAATCCGTCTGTAGACGAAATATTAGAAACAGAACAGACAGTCTATGAAATGATAGAAAACCGTTTGAAGAATGGAGGAGCAGAGTGGTTATAAATATAATATTAGCGATACTTGTATTAAGCATAATCATAATTATACACGAGTTTGGACATTTTATTGTAGCTAAGGCAAATGGAATTACAGTTGTGGAATTCTCACTTGGATTTGGACCTAAGCTTATACATTTTAAGAAAGGTGAAACAGAATATAGTCTTAAGCTGCTTCCTTTTGGTGGAGCCTGTATAATGCTTGGTGAGGATTTCTTAGAGGCAGATGATGATGAGCAGGAAGATGCAACAGAAGGCAATAATACTGGCAAATCTGGAAGCGAGTTGGATAATGACTTTTGCAATGGTAAAACAGCAGAAGATAATGGCTTTGGAAATGCTTCAAGGTATTCATCTGATAATACATCGGCTGGAAGCTATATGTCTGAGAAGAAAAAGCAGGAAGCACTGGAAGCTGGCTATGATATGTCCAAATCATTTGCTAATAAATCAGTGTGGGCAAGGATTGCAGTTATAGCAGCTGGACCAATATTTAACTTTATACTGGCATTTGTCTGCTCGGTTGTAATTATTGGAAGTATAGGCTATGACCCTTGTATGGTTGATGTTGTATATGATAATTCACCAGCGGTAAGTGCAGGGCTTCAGGAAGGTGACAAGATTATAAAGGTTAATAACCAGAAGATAACATTTTACAGGGATTATTCTTTCTATAGGGTGTACCACGCTGATGATACTATGAATATAACATATGAAAGAGATGGACAGAAATATACAACAACTCTTACTCCGGAATATGTTAAACAGCAGAAGTACCAGATGGGTGTTACTTTAGAGCAGAATGGGACAATAGCAGGCGTATCTGACGGAACACCAGCACAGAAGGCTGGGATTAAGAAGGGTGATATAATAACAGCGGTTAATGGCGTTGCAGTTGACGGAAGTACCAAGATTATTGAGCTTGTAGGACAGTGTAATGGCGAGAGTGTTGATATTACAATAAACAGAGATGGTAATACAATGCAGTTAAATGTGACACCGGATTCTGTAGAGAATGAATATTACTATACAGGCTTTGCAAGCTATGGGGCAAGACAGAAGGTTTCGCCTATATCAGTAATCGGCTATGCATTTAAGGAAGTTGGATATAGTGTTAATACTGTAGTTAAGAGCCTTGGAATGATGTTTACAGGACAGGTGGGGATTAATGACCTTTCTGGACCTGTCGGAACAGTAAGTGCTATGAGTAATATTGTAGAAGAAAGCAAGGCAGATGGAACATTTTATGTAATCCTTAATCTTTTAAATCTTGCAGGACTTATAAGTGCCAACCTTGGCGTTATGAACCTTCTTCCAATACCGGCACTTGATGGCGGAAGACTTGTATTTCTTATACTTGAAGTATTAAGAGGCAAGCCAGTCAAGAAAGAACACGAGGGTATGGTGCATTTTGTTGGTATGATATTCTTATTTGTTCTTATGATATATGTTATGTTTAAAGATATAAGAGGACTTTTTTAATTAAGAAATGAGGCTTAATATGTATAGAGATAATACAAAGGTTGTAAAAATAGGCAATAAGTTAATCGGTGGCGGCAATCCTATAATGATTCAGTCTATGACTAACACAAGAACTGATGATGTTGAGGCAACTGTCAGCCAGATACTGGCTTTAGAGAAAGCAGGCTGTGATATTATAAGATGTACAGTTCCAGATATTAACGCCGCTAAAGCAATCAAGGAGATTAAGAAGCATATTCATATTCCATTGGTTGCAGATATACATTTTGATTACAGAATGGCAATAGAGGCAATTAATAATGGTGCTGACAAGATAAGAATTAATCCAGGCAATATCGGTGGAACAGATAAGATTAAGGCTGTTGTAGATGCTGCCAGGGCTAAGAATATCCCTATAAGAGTAGGGGTCAACAGTGGTTCACTTGAGAAAGACCTTATAGAGAAATATGGCGGTGTTACAGCCGAAGGACTTGTTGAGAGTGCACTTGATAAAGTAAAGATTATAGAAGATCTTGGTTATGATAATCTTGTTATAAGCATTAAATCGTCAGATGTAATGATGTGTGTTAAGGCACACGAACTTATAGCAAGGAAGACTAATTATCCGCTTCACGTTGGAATTACCGAGTCGGGTACGTTATTCAGCGGAAGCATTAAGTCATCAATAGGTCTTGGGCTTATATTAGGACAGGGCATAGGTGATACAATAAGAGTTTCACTTACAGATGACCCTGTAAAGGAGATAGAGGCAGCTAAGCTTATTCTTAGGACACTTGGTTTAAGAAAAGGTGGTATTGAGGTTGTATCTTGTCCTACCTGTGGAAGAACTAAAATTGACCTTATCGGTCTTGCCTCAAAGGTTGAGGAGCTTGTTAGAAACTATGACCTTGATATTAAGATAGCTGTTATGGGCTGTGTTGTAAATGGCCCTGGAGAAGCTAAGGAGGCTGATATAGGAATAGCAGGTGGTGACGGCTGTGGTGTTCTTATAAAGCATGGCGAAATAATTAAGAAGTTTGAAGAAGATAAACTGTTAGCAGTGCTGAAGGACGAATTAGATAATTGGAAAGACTGATTATTATTATCCTTTGGCAGAAGGTGTTGGTTAAAGATGCGTAGATTTTTTGAAGTATTTAAGACATTAAAACTGCCAGAGGATATTGGTATGTATATGGAAAATGTTGAGGTTACGAGAGTATCCAAGACATCAACGAACTCATTGGCGAGAGTATACATAAAGAATGACAGGGTTATAAGCAAGAAGATAATATACAGGGTAGAAGATGCCCTTAAAAAGCAGATATTCCGTATACAGAATATGGATGTCAGGATTATTGACCGGTACAGGCTGTCAGAACAGTACACTCCACAGACTATTATGGATGTGTATTATGACAGTATACTTTTTGAGTTAGAGAAGTACTGGACACTTGAGTATAATCTTTTAAAAAATTCAACGTGGGAGTTTGAAAAGAGCGACCTTTTGGTGCTTACGCTTGAAGATGGATTCCTTGCAAGAACATATGCTGATAATCTGACAGACTACTTTAAGAAAATATATCTTAACAGATTTGGTTTTGAGATAGATGTTGAGTATAGGTATTCACATAAGACGGAGAGTCACTATGAAAGAGAAAATGCACATAAGTTAAACTTGCGTGTAAAACAGATAGAGGAACAGCTTCAGGCGGCAACGCAGAATGGTGAGGGAGATGCGAAGACTGTGAGTGAGGCTGATAAGAATAAGAAGAGAGCTGAACAGAAGGCGAAAGCAGCAGCATTTTTCAGTGAGAGAGGTGCCAGCGGAAAAGACCTTACAAGATACAGAAAGCCGGCTAATCAGGATGTTCTGTACGGTCGTGACTTCAATGATGAGATAACTGCTATAGACCAGTTAGAAACACCTGTTGGAGAGGTGGTTATCAATGGTATGGTTATGAGTGTTGAGCCAAGACAGATAAGAGATGAAAGAACTATCCTTTCAATAGCTGTTACGGACTTTACAGACAGTATTATAGTTAAAATGTTTATAAAGAATGAACAGCTTGAGGATATATATAGTTTTGTAAAGAAAGGCAATTTCCTTAAGATAAAAGGAATTGCAGCTATGGATAAGTTTGACCAGGAAATTACAATATCAAATGTTTCTGGCATAAGAAAAGGAACAGATAACAGAAGTGTAAGGACTGACCTTGCGCTCAATAAGCGTGTTGAGCTACACTGCCATACTAAGATGAGTGATATGGATGGTGTATCTTATGCAAGCGATATTATCAATCAGGCGATTAAGTGGGGACACAAGGCAGTTGCCATAACAGACCACGGGGTTGTACAGGCATTTACAGAAGCCTACCATACTATGCAGAAGCTCTGGGGCAAGTATGAGGCAAAGGGGGAAAAGCTTGACTTTAAGGTTATATACGGTGTTGAAGCATATCTTGTGGATGACACTAAAAAGATAGTAACTAATCCAAAGGGACAGGACTTTGCGGGTGATTTCGTGGTATTTGACCTTGAAACAACAGGTTTCTCGGCACTTGTGGATAAGGTGATTGAGATTGGAGCTGTAAAGATTAGAAATGGAGAGATAGTAGACCGTTTCTCAACATTTGTTAATCCTAAAGTTCCGATATCCTTCCGAATAGAAAATCTTACGGGAATAAGCGACCAGATGGTTATGGGTTCTAAGACTATAGAGGAAATTCTGCCGGAATTCCTTGAGTTCTGTGAGGGCTGTGTTATGGTTGCGCACAATGCTGAGTTTGATATGAGTTTTATTATCAATAATGCAGAAAGACAGGGGCTTGAATTCTCACCATCATATATTGATACAGTGCTTCTGTCGCAGTTTCTTATTCCTGCACTTCATAATTATAAGCTGGATACACTAACTAAGCATCTTAATGTAGTGCTTGATAACCACCACAGGGCGGTTGATGATGCAGAGGCGACAGCGCATATATTCCTAAAGCTTATCAAAATGCTTGCGGACAGGGACATATTCACGCTTGATAAGCTCAATGAGGAAGGGGCGCTTGATGAAGAATCTATAAAGAAGCTTCACCAGTATCACTGTATTATTCTGGCAGCCAATGAGATGGGGAGAATTAATCTTTACAGACTTGTGTCAGCATCACATATGAAGTACTTTAACAGATTTCCAAAGATTCCCAAAAGTCTTGTGAACCAGTACAGGGAAGGCCTTATCATAGGAAGTGCATGTGAGGCGGGTGAGCTGTTCCGCGCCATGGTAAATGGACGTTCTGATGCTGAGATTGCAAGAATAGTAAGCTTTTATGATTATCTTGAAGTCCAGCCGATAGGCAATAACCACTTTATGATAGAAAAGGAAGATTACTATGTAAAGGATGAGGAAGACTTAAGAGATCTTAACAGGAGAGTTATATCGCTTGGGGAGAAGTTTGACAAGCCTGTTGTGGCTACGTGCGATGTGCATTTTCTTAATCCTGAGGATGAGATATACAGAAGGATTATTATGGCGGGCAAGGGCTTTGATGATGCCGACAGCCAGCCGCCGCTGTATCTTCACACGACTGATGAAATGCTTCATGAGTTCGATTATCTTGGAAGTGATAAGGCATATGAGATAGTTGTAACTAACACAAATAAGATTATGGATATGTGTGAGGAGATTATTCCGGTACGTCCTGATAAAAGACCTCCTGTCATCGAGAATTCAGACCAGATGTTAAGAACTATATGTCATAACAGGGCACATGAAATATATGGACCTGAGCTTCCGGAGATAGTTACGGAGCGTCTTGAAAGAGAGCTTAATTCAATTATATCAAATGGTTATTCCGTTATGTACATTATTGCACAGAAGCTTGTGTGGAAGTCCAATGATGATGGCTATCTGGTAGGTTCAAGAGGTTCGGTCGGTTCTTCATTTGCAGCTACTATGGCTGGTATTACTGAGGTCAATCCGCTGAGTCCGCATTATCTGTGTCCAGAGTGCTATTACGTTGACTTTTATTCAGATGATGTAAAGAAGTTTGCGGGTGGTGCAGGCTGTGATATGCCGGATAAGTTATGTCCTAAGTGCGGACATAAGCTTAATAAGCTTGGTTTTGATATACCATTTGAAACTTTCCTTGGTTTTAAGGGAAATAAAGAGCCTGATATTGATCTTAATTTCTCTAATGAGTATCAGAGTAAGGCACATGCCTATACAGAGGTTATATTTGGCAAAGGACAGACTTTCAAGGCGGGAACTATTGGTACAGTTGCAGAAAAGACTGCTTACGGATATGTATTTAAGTATCTTGAAGAACGTGGAAAGGTAAAAAGAAGATGTGAGATAGAGCGTATCGCAAAGGGCTGTATTGATATAAGAAGGACAACAGGACAGCATCCAGGTGGAATAGTCGTGCTTCCTATTGGTGATGAAATACACTCATTTACACCGATACAGCATCCAGCCAACGATGTGAAGAGTGGTATTGTTACAACACACTTTGATTACCACAGCATCGACCATAACCTGTTAAAGCTGGATATATTAGGACATCTTGACCCTACTATGATTCGTATGCTGCAGGATCTTACGGGTATCGACCCTCTTGAAATTCCGCTTGACTCAAAGGAGGTTATGTCACTTTTTAAGGATACATCGGCACTTGGCATAAAGCCGGAGGATATAGGCGGCTGTAAGCTTGGTGCGCTTGGCATACCTGAGTTTGGTACTGACTTTGCCATGCAGATGCTTATTGATACCAAGCCACAGTATTTTTCTGACCTTGTACGAATAGCAGGACTTTCGCATGGTACTGACGTATGGCTTGGCAATGCGCAGACACTTCTTAAGGAGGGCAAGGCTACTATATCGACAGCTATCTGTACAAGAGATGATATTATGATATATCTTATCCAGAAGGGACTTGAGAGTGAGCTTGCATTTACTATTATGGAAAAGGTAAGAAAAGGTAAGGGACTTACACCTGAATGGGAGCAGATTATGAAGGAACACGGCGTTCCTGACTGGTACATATGGTCGTGTAATAAAATTCAGTATATGTTCCCTAAGGCACATGCGGCGGCATATGTTATGATGGCGTGGCGCGTTGCTTACTGCAAGGTATTCTATCCACTTGCCTATTATTGTGCCTACTTTAGTATAAGGGCAGATGCCTTTGATTATGAAAAGATGGCTATGGGCAGGGAAAGGCTTGAATATTATCTTGATATGTATAAATCTAAGAAAGCAGATGGAACTATCGAAAAGACTGAGCTTGATGAGTACAAGGATATGCGTATTGTCCAGGAAATGTATGCAAGAGGCTACGAGTTTACACCGATTGACATATATAAGGCGAAAGCAAGAAGCTTCCAGATAATAGACGGAAAGATAATGCCATCCTTTAAGGTCGTATCCAAGATAGGTGAGTCGGCAGGTGAGTCTATAGAGATAGCGGCAAGGGACGGAAAGTTCTTATCAAAGGATGACTTAAGGCAGCGTGCCAGGATAGGTCAGACGGTTATCGAAAAGTTAAGTGAGTTGAAGCTGCTTGACGGAATGGCAGAGAGCAACCAGTTGTCTTTGTTTGATGTTATATAATTTTGACCCGCTCCAATATGAGCATAAAAGTGGGGATAGTCCAACGATATGCGAATATTAGGTGGAATTGTGGGAGTACGTGGCACGGAACAATCAGTAGGTACCATAGGTGGATAAATGACCTTGTGACTCTGGTATCTAATTTAAAGTATATTATGTTGCATATATTCATATATATGTGGTATATTGTGTAAGTTGCTGGTGTATCAATCTGTTTATACAGATTGATATGCCTTTTGTATGAATAATATCATGAGGTGAAAAATGTTAAAAAAGTATCTTATATGTTTTTTAGTATCTATGGTACCTATTGTCGAGCTTAGAGGAGCTATTCCTATATCACAGGGTATGCAGCTTCCTTTGTTACAGTCTTATATAATATGTGTAATTGGTAATATGCTTCCAGTACCTGTTATATATTTTTTTGCAAGACGTGTTCTTGAATGGGGAGCTGACAAGAAGTATATTGGCAAGTTCTTCACTTTCTGTATTGAAAAAGGACACAAGGGTGGAGAGAAGTTAAAGCAGAAGGCTGGTAACGGACTTTTTATAGCACTTCTTTTATTTGTTGGAATTCCAGTTCCAGGAACAGGTGCATGGACAGGAACACTTGCTGCAAGTATCCTTGATATGGATTTCAAGTCAACAGTTGCCGCTGTCATGCTTGGAGTACTGCTTGCCGGCATGATTATGATGTTAGTAAGTCTGGCGGGCGTGACTATATTCCTGTAGAATTTATGGGATGCTCAGGCAATGACTGATTAACAATGAGCTTTCTTCGGCCTTTATTAAACAGTACAAATCCGGTCACCAGTGAAACAATTGTAACAGCAATCACAATCACAAAGACTACTACACTATTACCGGGATCAGGAAAAAATCCTGAAAGTGTGCCCCAAAGGTTGAAAAGCAGATGAAGCCCCATAGAGTAGTAAATAGAGCCACCGCGTTCGCACACATATCCGAGCACTATGCCAAGTGCAAAGGCATATATGCCCTGAATCCAGTTGAGATGGAACAGTCCGAAAAGTGCAGCCTGCATCAGATTGGCAAGAGCAAATGGCAAAGCCTTTCTGGCACAGCGCATGGTCACACCGCGGAATATAAGCTCCTCACAGATTGGCGCCAGTATTACAGAATAAAGTACTGTCACAAAGGTGATATCTGTGATGCCGGATGTTTCAAAAAGCTCATTGTACTGCTGCAGCCAGTCGGGACGGATGTAGCCGGTTAAGTTTGCGATGAAATTGGCAGCAAACTGTGTACCCGGCACGAGTATGACAATTGCCACAATCATCATGGGATTGAAGGTTTTCTTAGGGGATGGAAGAAAATTACCTTCGTATCTGGCATAGTACCACATGCCAAAAATCGCAATGGTAATGAGTGCATAGATGACCATAATCATCATGTTAAAATTTACAGAGGTAAATGTCTTTTCAAGGCGGTCCGATACGTTTGCAGACGGAAAAGCAAGCTTTCCGACAAAAACCTGTCCAAACCCTCCCATTCCCATCATAAAGAATAAGGCGAT
>ENA-OVGJ01001062-OVGJ01001062.1-human-gut-metagenome-genome-assembly--contig:-NODE-1062-length-10614-cov-2.497111_pt1 | contig 10614 bp, 8 predicted proteins | sample MGYA00237772_ERZ505423 | MGnify/ENA primary metagenome ERZ505423 (study PRJEB26158, sample SAMN06016386) | human gut metagenome | biome: human gut; feature: ankylosing spondylitis patient; material...
GAAAGTGCCGAGCGCATGCAGCTCAACAGGAAATTCGCGCTTGTCACAGACCAGCGTGAAACGCATGCCGCGGTGCGACGGCTCAATCTGCTTAGCTTCAAGCACGTGAGCAGCGCCGAATGCCTGCCCGAAAGAGGCTGCCTCACCCTCCAATCCAGTCACCCAGATCTCGGAGCCGTTCTTTTGAGCAGCATCAGCGTACTTCCGGCTCCAGGCATCCGAGGCATTCAACACGGCAGCCTTCAGACCCGGCCAAGCAAAAAGAAGTCCTTTGGCCTCGCCGTACGCTTCCATCGTCTGGTGGTAATCCCTGATCGAGCCCAACGGAACTCGCTTCCATCACAAAACTCTTGGCACCGGTCTCTTCAAGATCCTTGAGGATCCCCTGCAAAGAGGCTGCATCCGGCGTTGTCAGATGCGGAGCAGGGATTTGCCGTCCGGCGAAGAAGACACCGACTGTACCGATGATGCCGGACGGAGAGCCCAGAGCGGTCAAAAGCGAGGCCGTCCAGAACGTAGTGGTCGTCTTGCCGTTTGTGCCAGTCACGGCCACGCCTGTCATGTGAGCCGAGGGTTCATCGTAAAAGCGCGCGGCGATTTCGCCGAGCCGCTCGCGCAGGTGCTCCACAGGCTTAGCGGGCAACGGATAGTGTTCAGGACGCTGGCTCGTTTCAGCCTCATAGATCACGCCCGCCGCTCCCCGGGCAGCTGCTACACGGATAAAAGTGCGGCCGTCGACCTTTTCACCCGGTACGGCGCAGAAGATATCGCCCGGCTTCACCTCTCGGCTGTCGAGCCGAAGATGTGCACCCGGATGTGCGAGATCTTTGAGCCACGCCACCGAATCTTTGATCGTCTGATCCATGAGTAATCTCCGTCCTTTTTGCTTCAATAAGGTTCAATTGCGAATTTTCGCCAGGAAGCCGCCGCCCGAAACGGACTCTCGGTCAGGACTCACCATCAACATGCGCAGCGTACTTTCAGCAATTTCGCTAAACACCGGACCAGCCGCACGCCCGCCGAAACGACTGCCTTTTTTAGGCTCGTCGATCATCACAGCCACAATGAATCTTGGGTTGACAGCCGGAACAATGCCTACGATGCTCGCCACCGTATCGTTTGTATAGCGCCCGTTCTTAACCTTGTTGGCCGTACCGGTCTTGCCGGCCACGGTATAGCCCGCCACCTTAATAGTGCTTGCCGTTCCCCCGGCAGCCATCGTCTTCATCATCATGGCGCGGATAAGCCGCACAGTCTCCGGTCGATAAACCTGCTCGCCCTTGGGCAGTTCGCCTTCCGGACGCTTATAGAGCGTCAAGTCAATAACGTCACCCGTTCGGGCCAGCGCGGTATAAGCGCGCACAAGCTGCATGAGCGACACGCTGATGCCGTGTCCGTAAGCAATAGTGGCCTGTTCAATCGGCCGCCAGGTTTTTGCCGGACGAAGACGTCCGGATGCCGCGCCTGGGAAGCCCATTGCAGGAGCGCGCCCGAAACCTAAAGCGGTGTACATGTCCCACAATGTCTGCGGGGACATTTCAAGCGCGATCTTCACCGTACCAATATTGGACGACTTTGCCACGATCTCGGACACTGTCAGCAGTCCATAGTCATGGGTATCGCCGATGGTGCGGTCACCGATGGTGAGCTTTCCCGGCGCCGTCTGAATGGTCGTCTTCGGACCGACAATTCCCATATCGAGCGCCTTGGCGATGGCAAAGGGCTTTAAAGTGGATCCTGGCTCAAACTGGTCGGTGAGCACACGGTTGCGCATCTGTTCAAAGAGCATCGTGGAGCGGTCGTTCGGGTCATAGGACGGAACGTTGACGAGCGCAATTATCTCCCCGGTCTGTACGTCAGCCACTACCGCGGCACCAGCCAATGCCTCAGACTTCTCGACCTGTGCTTTCAAAGCCTGAAACGCAAGAAACTGTACGCGGGAGTCGATGGACAGCACCACATCATGTCCCGGCACGGCTTCCTTTTGCCAGATATCGTCAATGATCCGGCCGCGAGCATCGCGGATCACTCGGCGCGCCCCGGGCACCCCGGTCAAATCCTTGTCTCGGGCCAGTTCAATACCTTCTTGACCATGATCGCTGCGGCCGGTAAATCCCACAACGTGAGCGACAGCCGGGCCATCGGGATATTCACGCAGCACTTCTGGCGAAACACCGATGCCGGGAAGCTTCAAAAGCCTCACGGCCTCTGCTGTCCGCACGTCTTGAGTACGGGCAAGATATGTAAAGTTCTTTGACTTAGCCTTGAAAATCTTGTCACGAACTTCCTTTGGCTTCATCTGCAGGACATCGGCCAACTTCTTAAAGTCATCGGCTGAAAGTTTTTTGGCGAATGCGGGATCCGCCCAGATGCTGCGCACAGGCTGACTGGCCGCAAGCACCACGCCATTGCGGTCCAGAATTTCCCCGCGCTCACCGGCAATGGTGAGCGTCCGGGCATAACGCGCCTCGCCTTGATCCTGAAGAAAATCCGTCGTCACTGCCTGCAGCCAAACCGCACGACAAACGAGTCCGAGAAAAAAGACCGTAATGAAGGCAAGTGCAAAGTACGTGCGCCATTTCGGAATCGGAATGACGATGAGCGGACTTTCGGCGCTTTTGGGTTTGGCCTCTTGTGCAGCCCGATCTCGCTGCATGAGCTCGAGGAGCTTATCGACCACTGCGTCAGCCGCGCGCTTCATGAAGTTTGTCATGACCGGCCTCCAGCCCCAGCACCGCGAACCGAAGGCTGAGCATTCTTTGGATCAGCCTTACTCTTCTGAGCATCCCCATTCGTCGTCAGCGCATCAAGTTCGCGGCGCACTTCCGGCAAAAAGTCGATTCGTCCGTCCGGCGCCTCCACGAGCGTCACCGTATCCGCACCCGTTGCCCCGGACAAGTCGAGCATGGCCGCACCTGCTGAGATGCTCCCCGGAAGCGAAGCCCGGCGAACTTTCATTTCCAGCTCGGCCTGGTCGTCGAGCAGTCGGCGATGAACATCCATTTCATGCTCGTGAGCCACAAAGAGCTGACGCATTTGGAAATGAAGGTCTACCAGACAAAACGCGCTGCCCACCAGGACGATGCCTAAAACGACCGTCCACAGCAGTTCCGCACGCGTGACGGGACGCATGGCCTAATCCTCCCAGAGACGCGCAGTACGCGTGCCAACACGGAGTACGGAAGAGCGTGCACGCGGATTGGACTCTGCTTCGCTCTTGGTCGGCAGAATACGAATCACATCGCAGAACCACGGCTGCGCATTGAACCCCGCCGGCATCGGGAGCCGCGGATCGAGATCTCGGTCAGGATGAAGGCGCTTTTCGAAAAAGCGCTTGACAATGCGGTCTTCAAGCGAATGGAAGCTGATGACGGCCAATCGACCGGCCGGCGCCAAAAGAGCCCCAGCACTTTCCAGAGTGGTCTTGAGTTCATCGAGCTCGTGGTTGACCTGAATACGCACCGCCTGGAACGTACGCGTCGCCGGATGCTGAGCAGCATCGCGGCGATTCTTCGGCACTGCCGCTTCTACGAGCTTTGCAAGCGCTCCGGTTGTAGTGATTGGCGCACGAGATCTTGCTTCAACAATTGCCCGTGCAATGCGGTGTGCGAAGCGCTCTTCACCGAAATCCGCAAGCACCTCGGCAATTTCCTCAACCGATGCTCGGGCAAGCCACTCCGCTGCGGTTTCGCCGCAGCTCGTGTCCATGCGCATATCGAGGGGCCCCTCGAAGCGGAAGGAAAAACCGCGGGAGGGATCGTCAATCTGCGGCGACGATACGCCGATGTCGAGAAAGATCCCATCGACCTGTCGAATACCGAGATCTCCCAAACGTTCTTTCATAGCGGAAAACGGCGCATGGACAATCTGAAAGCGAGGATCTTTAATGGCAGCTGCCGCCGCCACCGCCTCTGGATCGCGATCGAAAGCAATCAACCGCCCTTGCTGCGCAAGCCGCTCAAGAATGAGTCGACTATGGCCGCCGCGGCCAAAAGTGCCGTCCACGTAGAGTCCATCTGGACGAGCAACCAAGGCTTCAGGTGCTTCGCGGCTCAGAACGGGAAGATGGACGAAGGCGGACATGGCTTGTTTCTTTTTCTGCTGTCAAGCAGCGCCGCTGCGGACGACGCGCCAGGGAAGCACTGTGCGGGCCTCCCAAAATTTTGGAAATATTTTCTTTGGCAGAAAGCGGGTTCAGAACGTGAAGTCGAGATCCTCAACGGTCTGCGCGACGGCCTGCGCCTCGGCGGCAGTCAGGCGTGCACGATCCCAGAGCTCGAAATGATCACCCCAGCCGACAAGAGCCGCTTCGCGTTCAAGTCCAGCGAGTTCACGCAGCCCCGCGGGGATGAGTACGCGCCCGGCACGATCAACCTTCAGTTCCTCAGCACTCCCCAGCACTAAACGGACAAAACCGCGTGCGGAGAAAGGAAGCTTCAGGAGAGCATCGCGCTTAGGAGCCCAGGCAGAAGGGGGATAAAGCACCAGGCACCCGTCCGGATGACGCGCAGCAACGATCACGCCGTCAGCGGCCGCTTCATCACGCGCACGCTTAGGAAGCGCAAGCCGCCCCTTGTCGTCGAGCGTGATGAGCGTAGTGCCTTGAAACACTTTCCTATCCTCAAACTGTCTTCAATCCTTCATTCCCGTTGGGCCAGCGTCCCGCAGAGACGCTCCCACCAATTCCCACATTTTCCCACAGTTGCCAATAGTCAGATCATGAAAATCAGTACCAAATAGGCAAAAGATCTTGTCTAAAGCGTAAAAATCCAATGAAGCTTGAATCAACCGCAGACCTATTTAGGAGTCTGCGGGAACGCATAAGAAAAAACCCGCACGAGCGGGTCTGGATGTATGTACTGTCCAACAAGGATAGGGACAGCGGAAGCTGTTGCTGCAATTCGGCGGAAGTTCTCTTGTAAGCCGGATTCTGTCGCGCGAAGTCCTATAGGACCTCGGCGGCGGTCATTCATCTAGGACGACGCTCACGCGCCGCCTCAAGCCATCTACCCGCAGCCGGACGGGGCCCGCCCATTGGCTGCCTATTTGATGTTGCTCCCCGTAGAGATTGCCCGTTTCACCCGGCCCGAGGCCGGCTCGTCTCTGTTGCTCTAATCCGCGCCTTACGGCGGAGAGGCGTTACCTCCTACGGCGCCCTGCGGAGTCCGGACTTTCCTCCCGCGGCCTAAAACCGCCGACGACCGCCCGGAAAACTTCTCGTCGAACTGCAGCGAGGCGCTACTTTACCGACTATGCGTCAGCGTGGCAAGCCGGATTCCGAAGGTTTTCACCCAACCGCATTCAGCAAAACTTTTGTCGGCAGGTCTAATTGCACATAGACATCTGCGCCTTGTGGGACAATGTCGGCTTTCGGCTCTATCCATCTCGCTCGACCGCCACGCAGGAAAGACCTCTCGGCTGCTTAGCCGCAAACACAGGTCTCTGCCGGCGGAGCAAATTGAGCGCTTTCGTCGATCCCTCTCATTGTCATGCAACACCCTCAACTCTTTCGTCCCACGTTTCTGGCCCGCGCAGTCTTTGCCGCAGCCGTTTCGTTTGCGTGCACTGCTCAGGCAGGCCTCTGGGAAGCCGTAGTAGACACGACGCCGGCAGGCTACGCCCGTCAGTCGTCTGAACGTCCGGGCGATTGGGCCTCTTTTTGGAGTGACACCAAGGAAGGAACCAAGCGTATCTTTGAGGAGGGCAACTCGGTCTGGATCGTTCCAACCTATACCAACCATCCAACCTGGGCTTGGAAAAAACGGCATGAAGAAAACGGTTATCCCTTCGGCATGGGCTACGCACGGCAAGTGATTGACAATCGCGGCAATGAACGCCTGCTTTTCGCCGTTAACTTTGTGGATTCCAACTACCGCATAGAGCCGATGGTGGGCTACTCCTGGCTCGCTCGATGGCCGATCGGCTCTACCGGACTCCATGTAGGGGCGGGCTATCTCGCAGGCATCACGATGCGCGGCGACTATATGTGGGCGCCGCTGCCTCTGCCGCTGCCCGTCGCCAAGATCGGCACCGATACAGTGTCCTTCTATGGCACCTTCATTCCTTTCACCAACGTCTTCTTCTTTTACTCGACGATTACCGTCGACGACGCGAAAGGCCGCAAGATGCCGCTCGCATCTGACAGTCCTTGGGTGAAGTCGCCTAATCTGCTCTACGGGTCCTATGGCTGGCAGTATGTCGACAATGGGGAAGAGTATTCCAAGAGCCTGATAAAGAACGATACGATTTGGAATGTTGGTCTGCGCCGTTACTCTGGGCGCAGCTGGCAGACGGATCTCAAATATTCTCGGGCTCAGCACGATGTCGCCTATGCCGACGGCTCAGGCAAACAGTCCATCGATTTCCGCACCTATACACTCACCATCTCCTACAACATCGACGTGACTAAATCACTGCGCCTATTTGCCGGCGCCGGTGTGGGCTACGGCAAAGCCGAAGGGCCCTACAACTCTGACACCAGCATCTTCCCTGCGCTCACGCTCGGCGGTACCTGGGCCCTTACAGACCACTTCTGGCTCACCGGGTCGATGGATACGAACTTCCCGCGCTACAAAGGCGTGCTTGCCGACCGCGACAGCGAATATGTATTGAAGTCCATGCCGACCGCCTTCACGCTCGGCCTCGGTTTCGCGTTCTGACGAACGGCCACGCTTTCAGCACCGTCTACAAACCGTCTGGAATCACATTTCCAGACGGTTTCTTTTTCCGGCTTAACACTTAGAAAAGGCCAACTCCATACAATTCACTCTGACCCAATTTAATGGGCGCCCTGCAAAGCCTGCGGCGGCGCCTTTGTGTTGTGCCCGGAAGCGCTCTCTGATCCAAAACGGATGAGCGTTTTCCGCACTTCGGCTTCACCCCACATTTCATTTCCCAAAGGACAAGCAGTCATGGATCTCAATCAAGCGCTCATCGAACGCGCCCAACACGTCATTCCGGGCGGCGTCAACTCCCCCGTACGAGCTTTCGGCTCTGTCGGCGGCGCTCCGCGCTTTATCGAGCGCGCCAAGGGCCCTTATATGTGGGATGTGACGGACAAGCGCTTCACGGACTATGTCTGCTCCTGGGGGCCGATGATTCTCGGCCACAATGATCCGGAAGTCGTTGAGGCGGTTCATGCAGCAGTGGATCGCGGCCTTTCTTTCGGCGCTGCCACGCGTGCTGAGGTTGAAATCGCCGAAATGATCACGAACATTCTTCCTGCAATGGAGGAAGTTCGTCTCGTCTCCTCCGGCACGGAGGCCGGCATGTCGGCGATTCGTCTTGCCCGCGGGTATACCGGCCGCAACCGCATCATCAAGTTTGAGGGCTGTTACCACGGTCATTCCGATGCACTTCTGGTGAAGGCCGGCTCAGGTCTGCTCACCTTCGGCAATCCTTCATCTGCGGGCGTTCCGGCTTCAGTGACCGAACACACAATGGTGCTCGAATACAACAACCCCGAACAGCTTGAAGATGCGTTTGCCAAGTACGGCGACGAAATCGCCTGCGTCATCGTTGAAGCATTCGCAGGCAACATGAACCTCGTTCGCGGCACACAAGAATTCATTGATACGATGCGCCGCCTCTGCACGAAGCACGGAGCACTCCTCATCGTTGACGAAGTCATGACAGGCTTCCGGGTCGCTTTGAAGGGAGCTCAGTCGCTCTTCAACGTCACGCCCGACATCACCATGCTCGGCAAGGTAATCGGCGGCGGCATGCCGGTCGCCGCCTTTGGCGGGCGTCGTGAAATCATGGAAAAGATTGCGCCCTGCGGCCCGGTCTATCAAGCCGGCACCCTGTCGGGCAACCCTGTTGCCGTCGCCTGCGGCATGGCGACCCTGAAGAAAATTCAGGCGCCTGGCTTCTACGATCGTCTCGGCGCTCAGACCAAGCGTCTGGTCGAGGGACTTCAGGCTGCCGCTCAAGCCGCCGGCGTGCCCTTCACCGCCGACAGTGTCGGAGGTATGTTTGGTCTCTACTTCCTGCCGCAGCGTCCTCAGGGCTTTGCAGACGTAATGAAGGCCGACAAAAATGCCTTCAACACGTTCTTTCACGGCATGCTCGACCGCGGCCATTACTTTGCGCCGTCCACTTTTGAGGCGGGCTTCGTCTCTATCACACACACGGATGAAGTGATCGACAAGACGATCGCCGACGCCCGCGAAGTCTTCGCTTCAATGGCGAAATAAATATCGCTGCTTCGCACCGTTTGGTTCTGCGTGCACTGACAAAGCCTCAAGCCGCAGAACCAAAGAGAGGGAATGCTTCCACTTATTCGATCCAATCTTGTCAATCCGTCCCATGTCCCTGCTGTCCGCATTCCTGAAACATGCCAAATTTTCTGTTGCCTTTGGGCGTCTGGGAACTGCGTTCGTTATCGCCGCCGCACTTTCTGCCGGAGCGCTGACATCGAACTGCGCCCTTGCAGCAAGCGATGACGGCTGGTTCTCCGCCATTGACGCCGGCCGCGGAGAAAAGAAAGCCGGTCCGCATGTCACGGTTAACATCATTGCCGAAAAAACCTCATTGACACCGCAGGCGGTCAACCGCTTTGCAGTTCGTTTCCGTCATCAAGAGGGCTGGCATACCTACTGGAAGATGCCGGGGGATGCCGGGCTGCCGCCAGAATTTACCTTCACGCTCTCACCGAGTGAACTGAAAGCCTCAGCACCGCTATTCCCGCTGCCAGAGCGAACAGTAACCTCCGGGCTCATCACCTTTGGCTATGGCGGCGAAACGCTTTTCCCCTTTAATGTGGAATTGCCGCGCGGTGCATCCGGACGCGCTCAAATCGCGCTGCACGTCGAATATTTGGCCTGTAAGGACATGTGCGTTCCTGAGTCGGCCGACGTCAAGTTCTCCATTCCAATTGACATCAAAGGAAAAGATTCAGATGACGCAGCGGCCGTTGCTGCTGCTGTACGCGCCATCCCTGAACGTGTTCAAAACGACGGCAGCATCAAGGCGACCATTGACGGCAATCGAATTCGCATTGATGTTGCGGGGAACGCGATTGTCGGCAGGTCGCTTGATTTTCTTCCGTCCGAAAAAAATGTAATCGATCTGCGTCAGGCCCCGCAAACCGTTGTTGGCATCACGCAAGGCAACGAACCGCCTTCTGCCTCACTCTGGCTTGCCGCGACTGAACGATTTGCCAAAACACCTCAGCCCGCACTCGAAGGCGTCCTGGTCGCTGATGGCGGCCCAGCCAAAGGCGGTTGGGCGATTGACACGTCCATGCCGCTGCAAACCGGATCGGTAGCACCGCCTCCGGCAGTCAATACTGCACAGGCCAAGGCGGCATCGGCCGACCTGAATAACAGCGGCCAGATGACGGCAGGAACCGCGCTTCTCTTTGCATTTTTGGGCGGCCTGATCCTCAATCTGATGCCCTGCGTCTTTCCTGTTCTTTCGCTCAAACTCCTCGACCTCGTCCAAGGCGCCCACCAGTCGCAGCGTCTCATTGGGCACGGTTTGGCTTTCACGGGAGGCGTATTGCTCTCTATGGTGCTTCTTTCGGGCACCTTGATGGCGCTTCGCACTGCCGGTCATGCCGTAGGCTGGGGATTTCAGCTGCAGTCGCCTTGGGTGGTTGCGGCCCTGATTCTCTTATTTGGAGCCATCGCCTGCAACCTTCTGGGACTTTATGAATTCACCTTCGGAAGCCGTGCCGCAGATCTCAAAGTCGTGCGCAGCCTGCCGCAATCCGGAATCACCTCGTCCTTTTTCTCCGGCATTTTGGCGGTCATTGTGGCAAGTCCCTGCACCGCTCCTTTCATGGGGGCCGGGATCGGCTATGCACTCACCCAGCCCGCCGCAGAAGCAATGCTCGTCTTCCTCTCGCTGGGTCTCGGCATGGCAACGCCTTGGCTGCTTTTGTGCCTGTTCCCCGCCTGGGCCAAAAAGCTCCCCAAACCGGGACCTTGGATGAACACCTTCAAGAAGGTGATGGCTGTCCCCATGCTGCTCGCACTCCTTTGGCTCGCCTGGGTGCTTACCAAGCAGGTTGACTATCGAGGTCTCTTGATCGTACTTCTGGGACTCGTCGCGCTTGCCGCCTTTTGCTGGTTATTAGGAAGACGTCAGTTTGGACGGACCTCGAGCACCATTGTTATGGCCGCACTCGGAACACTTACGGCGGCTTCACTGGCGCTGACAGCTTGCGGCATTTTCGACCGCCACTCCGTTTCAACAGAGGAGGGGTGGAGTACGTGGAGTGCCGAAGCCGTACAGAGTGCTTCCTCAGCAGGCCGCCCTGTTTTCATCGACTTTACTGCTGCCTGGTGCATTACCTGTCAAGCCAATAAGCTTGCTGTGCTCGACCGTGAGGAAGTCGTTTCACGAATGAGTGAACTCGGCTACGTTCGTTTTCTCGCCGACTGGACTAATAAGGATCCTGCTATCACCAAGGAACTGGCCAAGTATGGCCGCACCGGCGTACCGCTCTACGTTCTTATTTATAAGGACGGCACGGTCAAAGTGCTCCCTGAACTCCTCACAATCGGCACGGTCTTGGATGCACTGAAATAAATCAACTGCCGCCGCAGTTCGGCGTATGCCAAAAGATTAATTAATAAGATCCATCGGGCCTGCCGAAGCGTTTCTTCT
>ENA-OVGJ01001065-OVGJ01001065.1-human-gut-metagenome-genome-assembly--contig:-NODE-1065-length-10600-cov-2.503082_pt1 | contig 10600 bp, 7 predicted proteins | sample MGYA00237772_ERZ505423 | MGnify/ENA primary metagenome ERZ505423 (study PRJEB26158, sample SAMN06016386) | human gut metagenome | biome: human gut; feature: ankylosing spondylitis patient; material...
GAGAAATTATCCCACTGCAACGGAGACTGTGGCTTCTATGTTGCCCTGGATCTTCAGGATTTCAAGCTGATCAATAATACCTGTGGTGTGGCCAAGGGTGACGAAACACTGTTGGAAGTATGGAAGCTCCTGCAAACCGGTACACATCTGGGTGAATTTTCTGCCCACATCAATGCAGACCGGTTCATCCTGTTCCTGCGGGATAATGACCGGTGTACCTTAGAACCCAGATTGGAGTGCCTGTGTCAGGATATTTCCAATTTGTCCACAAAGCTTAATATTCCGAAACTGTTCCCACTGTGCGGCATCTATGAGACCGCCGATCATAAGGAAATCGAGCAGAATTACGGCAAGGCTGTACAGGCCAAGTATCCGATAAAGGGAAAACGTACCAGACATTATGCTTTTTATGATGAGCTGGATATCAAACAGCTCTCCGAGGATCGTCTGATGGAAGATGTCTTCGAAGATGCCCTGAAGAGCGGAGAATTCCAGCTGTGGTATCAGCCGAAGGTAGACCCCGTCACCGCAAACATTCTGGGAGCGGAGGCTCTGATCCGTTGGAAGCGCCCCGACGGCACCATGCTCTCTCCCGGCAAGTTCATTCCATTATTTGAGAAAAACGGTAATATCACAACGCTGGATGAATATGTGTTCCGCACGGTGTGCGCACAACAGCAGAGATGGCTGCAGGCTGGAGCAAAATTGTATCCGATTTCTGTAAATATTTCCAGAGTCAGCCTGTACTACAGCAATGTGGTAGATAAGTACCGGGAGCTTTTGAATTCTTTCCAGCTGGATCCGAAATATGTTCCGCTGGAGATCACCGAGAGTGCTACCATTAATAACAGTGATATCTCCTCCCTGATCGAGCAGTTCCATGAAGCGGGATTTACTCTACTGCTGGATGATTTCGGAAGCGGATATTCTTCTCTGTCTTCGCTGAATGTCATGCATTTCGATACAATCAAGCTGGATAAGAGTCTGATCGATTACATTGGTGACCGGAACGGTGAAAAGCTGCTGTTGCACATCACGCAGCTGCTGCAGAGCTTCGGTATGACTATTACCGCAGAGGGTGTAGAAACTTCGGATCAGGTAGAGTTTCTGAAGAATCTTCACTGTGATGATATTCAGGGTTACTACTTCTCGAAGCCGTTACCGGTAAACGAATTTGAAGATTTTGTAAGAAAGCATACAGGTCTGTAGGGTTCGCCCACAGACCTGTTTTTGTTCCTGTATTCTGTTTTGCTCGTCTTATTCTTCTCCCAGGATCAGGATCGAATAAGCCGGAAGCGTAACTACAGTACCGGCACGCTCCGCGGTCTCTTCTCCGGTATAAAGTTCCCCCAGCAGTACCAGTTCCTCCGCCGTGGTGCCTCCTACGGTAAGTCCGGTCAGATCCACGCTCACAGCCTCCGCAGAGGTATTTCCCAACAATAATAAGTTACTGCCTTCATAGCTTCTTGTCAGGGCAAAGCATTGTTCACCGGAATACTGCTCCAGATAAGCGGTGGTGCCTCTGGCGATCACCGGGTTCTGGTTGCGGACACGGATCACCTGTTTCACATAATTATAGATGGAATCGGGATCCTCCTGCTGTTCTTCCAGACTGTCAAATTTCATCCGGAAATCATCCATATCTGCCGGGCCCTTACACATGCCTTCCGCATTGCCGTCCTTGCTCCAGTACATGGGGGCCCGTTTGTTCTCGTCTTTGCCGGAGCCCTTCATGCCCAGTTCTTCCCCATAATAGAGGAATACATTGCCATTCATTAAGAGATTAAGGGCATTGCCCATTTTCGTCTGAGCTTCGCTATTCTCCCCGGCATAGTAGCCTGCACTGCGTCCCATATCATGATTGGTGTAGAAGGGAGCATTGATATAATCCGGATTGTACTGCGCATACATACCCTGCTCTGTTTCCAGATTCTTTGCATAAGATGTTGCCGATGCCTTACCGTTCATCACATTGGCAATGATACCGGACTTGTCGGCAAAAGCAAAATCAAACATGCTGTCCACGCCGCTCTCATAATATTTGGCATAGGTATTCTGATCCGTCCAGCATTCACACACCAGATAATTCTCCGGATCTTTGCCATGAACATAATCCGCGAACCAGCTTAGAATTTCCACATTGTCCTCTGTGGATCCGGTAACATACTCTTTCACCGCATCCAGTCGGAAGCCATCCACACCCATATCCAGCCAGAAGTCCGCGATCTGCTCAAATTCCCGGCGTACCGCCTCATTCTCCAGATTCAGATCCGGCATTCCGTCCCAGAATCTCGCTTCATAATACCAGGCCGTTCCATCCAGCTGCGCATACCCGCCCTGGTATTCTCTGGAAAAATGGTAATAATCCACGTACGGCCATTCGGAACTATCCGGTTCCGCCCCTTCCGGCAGGCTCTTCAGATACTCCGCAGCCTGTTGGAACCAGGGATGGCTGCTGGAAGAATGATTCATTGCCAGATCCAGGATCACACGGATCCCACGGTCATGACAGGCCGTCAGCAACTCCTGAAATGTTTCCAGAGTGCCGTACTGCGGATCGATATTCTCATAATCCGTGGTATCGTATTTATGATAGGTGACGGAGGGCATCACCGGCATGAGCCAGATACCATTGATTCCCAGATCCATATCTGTGGTATCATCACCGTCATTCAGGTAATCCAGCTTTTCCAGTACGCCCTGTAGATCTCCAATGCCATCACCGTCGCTGTCATAGAAGGAATATACGAAAAGCTCATAGTAGGTACGGTAGTTGTCGTCCGGGATCTGCAGTACCCGGTTGTCCTGCACCAGAGACGTGGTACTGCCGGTGCTGTCAGTGTTACTGTCCGCGCTCTCATCCTGTACGGTGGCAGTCTCATTCTGTGTACCGGCAGCAGACGCATTGCTGTTTTCTCCTTTGCTGCCTCCACAGGCAGTCAGAGACGCTGTCATTCCCACCACCAGTATTGCTGCCCATATTTTTCTGTTCCATTTGCTCATAGTTATCGCTTACTCCTCATATCCGCTTTTTTCAAACCGGAACCATTTGAAATCAAAATTGCATCCCGGCAGGAAAACGAAGGTCACATTCTGCTCTCCCGTCACTCTTTCCAGAGGGAAACGCAGTTCCCTATATTCCTCGCTGTGCGGGAAGGGAAGTACCTGTGTAGCTCCATCGGTAAACCTAAGCTGGATCGTATTCTGCTGTAAAGGAGTTCTTCCGCAGATGACAATGCTATCGGTTCCCGCTTCTCCAAAGTTCATATCCGTAAATTCGAGAGAGACATTATTGCCGATCTGTTCAACGGCATCCCCGGTTCTCACAAAGCTGTCACCATAGGTAACTCCGTCCGTGAGAGCACTCAGTCTTGCATAAGCTTTTTCCTGTCTGGTGAAATGGAACTCTTTCAGGAAAATTTTGCTTTCTGACACTATTGTCAGTTTTGTTACACCCTTTAATCTCCGGGGCAATACGAAGGTATCCGGCTGGAAGACTTCCCAGATGCCCGGCTTCTGATAGGTTATTTCACCCACCAGTGTTCCCTGTGTCCCGGAACCGCTCTCTTCGGGCTCTCCCTTCCATATCTGAATCCGGTGCGGATCATTATCATTGGCAAAAATAGACAGCGTGATCTCGTCACTTCCGAATTCACCAAAGTCTAACGCTTCATAGACCAGTCCGGTAGGCTGTGCCTTGTCCGTTCCGGCACTGTTCTCCACTCCGCGGCTTACGTCTCCGCCAAAACTTCCGACATAAGAAATACCCGTCACCGGCTCATACGGAGAATGGAACGTCTGTCCCATGCCCTCCACTGCAAAGTCAAGTTGGGAAATCATTTTAATATTGGTTGTTCCGTTACAGGTCATACACCTTACCTGAAAACTGCCATCACTGACGCCTGTGATCCGGATGCTCTCGCCGTCTTCCAGTTCCTCCAGTTTTGCCACAGGGCTGGGGATACCGGAAGCATCAGTAATGCTCCAGAGAAGCTTACGGTCTGTGGCTTCCATGGGATAGATACGGGTATGTAGCAATACATACGGCTTCTCCGGGGTCAATCTCATATAGGGAGCGCTCATTTCCAGTTTCCGCACCGGAACAAATCCGGGATCCACAAAGGCGGGCGGATATTCTCTGTTTTCTTCTGTTGCGCAGACACCGGGACGAATCGGTGCTTCGACTGCCTGTAACGTCACTGTCGCCGTGCGGTGCCCGGCAGCTGCCGTTGCTGTTCCAGTGCCGGTTTCATTGGTCATGCTGTTCACTGTGGCTGCCCATGCATCCTCCACAGTCACACGAATCTCCCCCGGCGTAGTTTTTGCTGCGATCATAGCCAGTAATTTCCCCTGGAACAACTTACGCACGGTTCCCTTGTAGGCATCGTAATCGGCGCTGTCACCATTGTCCAGTCCCACCAGTCTTCCAGCACCTTCCACGGTCACTCTCACATAATCGGAGGCATTTTCCACAGGATATCCGTTCCGGTCCTCCGCTGAGATCTCCACAAAGATCATGTCCTCGCCGTCAGCATGCAAGGCTGATTTATTTGCTTTTAATACATAATGATCGGTGTTGCCAAAGGAATGTCTCTCCTGTCTGGCTATCTCCCTACCCGTTTCGTCATATGCCACGGCACAGATACTGCCGGGCGCATACGGTACTTTCCAGGAAGGCTGCAATACCGTTCCTTTCTGATGATCGATCTGCTGTTTTCCCTGTGACACTCCGTTTACGAACAGTTCCACCTCCGGAGCATTGCTGGTGATCCGCACGTCCACCTGCTGTCCCGGATTAAAATCCCAGTAGGGATATACATGGATCATGGGATCTTTTTTCCCATCCGTCCATTCCGAACGGAAGACGTAGTAGGAGTCTTTGGGAAATCCCGCCGTATCCATCTGTCCGAAATAGCTGTTTTTCGTCTGATAAGGGGTCGGCTCACCGATATAGTCAATGGCTGTCCAGATGAACTGACCACAGGAATAAGGGGTATCTCTGTCCATAGTGATACAGTATTCCGTATTTTTCGCCGCCCAGCTGGTAGTACTGTTGCCCAACGCAGAACACTGTTCGTCCGCTTCGATCAGATTCGCCCTCTCCAACGGAAAATGATACACCCCTCGGCTCTGTACCACAGAGGAAGTCTCACTTCCGTAGATGATCCAGTCCGGATGCTTTTCATGGTGTTCCGCATAATATTTTTCCGCGTAGTTATAGCCCGCCACTTTCACGATATCCGCACATTTCTGGGCATTTTCCCAGGGCATGTAATTGGAACCGATCGTCACCGGTGCCACCTTCCGGTAATCCCACTTTCTGACTACTGCAAGGAGGCTACGGGTGATCTCCTGTCCATGGGCATCCGCATGGGTATCCGGAATCTCGTTGCCAATGCTCCACATGATAACGGAAGGATGATTGCGGTCTCTGCGGATCCAGCTGCGTACATCCTTCTCCATCCATTCCTTGAAAAATCTGGCATAATCATAAGGATTCTTTGCCATCTCCCACATATCGAACGCTTCGGATACGATCAGAAATCCCATCTCATCCGCCAGTTCCATCAGTTCCACAGCGGGCATATTGTGGGAAGTCCGCACAGCATTGACACCCATGGAACGCATGAGTTCAAATTTCCGGCGCATGGCTTCTTTGTGAAAAGCCGCTCCCAGTGCTCCGAGGTCATGGTGATCGCAGGCACCGTTCAGGCGCACTTTTCTGCCGTTTAATAAAAAGCCCCTGGCAGGATCAAATTGCATGGTGCGGAAACCGATGCGAAGATGTTCTTCCTGTGTGATTTCCGTCTTCTGTAAGGCTTCACCTGCTCCGTTCTCCCCGTCGTTCATTGGAAGTTTGCATAGACGAACTGTAAGATCATACAGATAAGGATCTGTGATGTCCCATTTCCTCGGATTATCCACAGGGATCGTCATGGATATCTTGTTCTGTCCACAGGTGAGGGGCTGTTTTACCCGGAAAATCTCCCTGTTTTCCGTTTCTGCAGAGTTTTTACTGTCCCCGGCATAATGCAAGCAATATTCCAGTTCATAATTCTCAGTGATTGCTCCCCATTCCAGTTCCGTATCGATGGTCAGATCGTAGCCGTTTTCCGTCTCCACGGAGGAGGTATAGATACCGTCCAGCGGAATATGTGTCTCAGGCAGACGGATCATCCAGACATTACGATAGATTCCGGCACCGCTGTACCATCTGCTGTTGGGTGCCTGAAAGGTTACCCGGAGAACAACTTCATTTTCACCTTCACGCAGATGATCCGTAATGTCCCAGTCAAAGGTGGAGTAGCCGTATTTCCAGTCACCGAGGCACACGCCGTTTATATAGATGGAAGAATCCATGTAAACACCCTCGAAGCGCAAAATGACACGTTCGTCACATGTCGTGCAGGCATTACCTGCCACAGAATTTGACTGCTCCCGCAAGTTCTCCTGCGCCGCTTCGCCTGCACGCTTTACTCCGGATGCGGAATACACGAATTTCTTCCGATACCAGCCGATACTGTCTTCATAGAGGTTCTTCGTATCATAGATCAGCCAGTCGTGAGGCAAGTCTGCCGGCTGCATCTCCCGCTCCCAGAGAGTTCTGTCTTCCCAATTCACACCCAATGCTGTTTTTGCAAAATACCAGTTATCATTCCATAACGTTTTGCTGTTCATCGAAATTTCTGCCCTTTCTGTCCATATCGTTTCCTGTCAGATCCCTGCTTCTATAGTGCTGCTTTTCCTACCTGTGTCCCGTCTTATCGTTGTCTGATACGGTCTTCGCATCTGCCCGGTCTTCCAGACGTTTTACTATGTAAACTGCCAGTACTGCATCCAATGTTCCCAGTACCATGCCGCCCAGAATATCCGTGGGATAGTGGACAAAGAAATAAAGTCTGGAAAAGGCAATGACTGCTGCCATAAGCAGACTTAAAATACCCGCCTTACGATAATAACTGAAAATGGTCACCGCTCCGGCAAAACCGTTGGAAGTGTGTCCCGAAGGGAAGGAATATTCCGAAGGGAACGGAATTTTCAGCGTCACACCGGTGTCCACAGCACAGGGACGGGGTCTCGCGATCACATTTTTCAGGAACAAATTTCCCACAAGATAGGTGATTGCCATGGCGATTATCATGGTCAGACCGCATTTCCGGGTCTTCGGAATGCATGTCAGCACAATCGCAATGACGATCCATACCAGACCGCTTTCTCCGATCGTAGTAAAAAAACGCAGGATCTCTGTCAGCCATTCCTGATGGATCCCCTGAATCGCATGCAATATCTGTAATTCCATCCTTCGTTCCTCCTTGTCCGTCTTCCGGCTTGGTTATCGGCCGCTCCGTAATTTCACCGTCAGACATTCTTTTGAACTATTGTAATCTATTCAGAAATGCCTTTGCATTGGCTGCAATGTCATCCTTAAATACAGCGGAACCGGCTACAATGACATTGGCTCCTTTTTCCATGGCAAATGCTACATTGTCCAGATTGATACCACCGTCTACTTCCAGATCGGTAGACAGCCCCTTATCGTTGATCATTTTCCGGATCACCTGTACCTTATCCAGGCACTCCGGGATCAGCTTCTGTCCGCCGAATCCGGGCTCCACAGTCATTACCAGCACCAGATCCACCAGTTCCAGATAAGGTTCCACTGCCTCTGCCGGAGTGGCGGGCTTAATGGTGATGCCGGCCTTTTTGCCTGTGGCATGTATTTTTTCAATGCATCCCTCCACATCTTCTGTGGCTTCCAGGTGAAAATTCACCAGGTCCGCACCACAGGCAGCGAACTCTTCCACATAACGTTCCGGCTTCTCGATCATCAGATGCACATCGAGAAACATATCCGTGTGGGATCTGACAGCTTTTAATACCGGCATACCGTAGGAAATCGACGGTACAAACAATCCGTCCATCACGTCTACATGCAGCCAGGGGACTCCTGCTCCTTCCACAGCTTTGATATCCTCTCCCAGTTTCCATAAATCCGCCGAAAGAATTGAAGGTGATAATAAATTCATGTTACTCCTCATTTCTGCCCCGCAAGGCCTTGTCTGTTGCTTATTACCGTTCTATTCTAGCAAACTTGTTTTCGTAAAACAAGACTAACGAAAAGGAACCTTTTCCTTTTGGAAAAAAGTTCCTCCGTTCGCAATTCTCTATAGGTTTTTCACGTCTTCTTTCAGTTTGTTCCAGGCATCTTCATGCTCCGTATAGTAAATGGGACATTTCTTTCCGCCACAATCATAGTGGCGCAAGATGTCATCGGGTTGCAGGTCATAGGCATCAGTCAGCCATTTCAATAATTTGATCAGAGAATCATAGGTCTCCTGAGTAAACTGGCCGTTGTCCGCCTTGTAGCAGCATTCGATAGAAATAGAATCCTCATTGCGGGTCTGTACTGCATAGGCGATCTCGTCCAGAGGAACGCACTGAAGAATCTCGCCATCATAGCCAATGATAAAATGGGCACTGGCACTGCGTTCATGATTGTCTTTCAGCTGTTCGAAATAGCTGCGGTTCTGGGCCGCGCTGGTCCCAGGATTCGCCGTGTAATGTACAAAAATATTTTTCACTTCCGTCAGGGGATCTCCCGGTCTGGAATATTCATTCACGGTGAGAAAATCTTCTGTCCAGTTGGGATGTGCTGCATATACATCCGCCGGAAGTCCCTGGATCCGGGTTCCCGTGGTCTCCCCGATCTGTTTTTCGATCCGCTGCACAGCTTCTGCCGCAACTTCCACAGGAGTACTGGCCTCCGCAGTGCTGGCAGGTACTTCCAACAAATTTTTCAACATAAAGATTCCTGCAAGAATGCTGGCACACAGCAGGGAAATCTTAATATATCTGCGGATTCTTGCCTGTCTGCGGCGGCGCTGCCTCCCGGCTCTGACCCGGCGTTGTCTGACGCGGGTGCTGTAAGTATTGTCTTTGTAAACATTTTGCTCATATGCATTGCCCGGATGACCCTGCTCCTGCCGCCAGGCCTTGTTTTTCTGCTGTGCTGTCGTCGAATACTGCGGATGTGATTTCTTCCTTCCGCCTTCCTGCGGCATTGCCGATATGCTATGTTGTGACCGTTCTGTGCGTCCTCCGGTATGATTGCTTCGTGATTGATCGGCGTATCTTCCGGTCTGTCTGTCTTGCGGTTGTCCTACACGTCTTCCTACGTGTCTGACTATATTTTTTCCAGTCCGGTAATCCACCAGATACGGATTTCTTCGCACCTGTATCATTTCCAGATCCGGTTGTCTGCTCGAACGATTCTCCTGTGTCATATTGCTGCCCCCCAGAGTTAATTGCTTTCTTTGAGTCCCAGTTTAATCCGGAGTTGTCACATTTTTCGGCACATATTCCTTAAGATTTTATAAATTTATTGTTTAAAAAGTTCCAGCAAATACTTTTCTATCACCTGTGCTGCTTTGCGATGAGCTTTCACTCCGGGATGCAGGCGGCTGCCTACGGTGTCCGGTGTGGTGTTGGGAAGTTGTAAAAAGTGGATTCTGGTATCACCAGTCTGTTCCGCGTAGGTTTCCACCGCTTCACGGATGACGGGCAGGAAATTGTCTCCCAGCATACCATAGCCCCAGATGATCTGTGCCTCAGGATTGCAGTCACGCACAGCTTTCAGGAAATCTCGGATTGCTGTAGTCAGGATCTTTTTGACTTCTTTTATGTCACGGGTTCCTGCCCATTCTCTTACCAGTTCCGCTGCGGACTGGATTGCTGTGGCATCGTTGGTTCCCAGATTAATGATCACGGCATCCGGCTGCCATGCCTTGAAATCATAGTCTTCCAGTGCTCCCAGCGAAGCATTTCGCTCCCCGGTAAGCAATCCGCAGACCTGTTTATAATAGGGAGGAATCTTATTCTCTACAATGCCATCCCAGCCGGTGACGATTCCCCAGCCACTCTGGGACACCACACGATATTCCGCAGAAAGCGCATCCGATACCATACGGGGATACGTATTTTCCGCAGAGAAGAACGCACTGATCCAGTCTTCCTCACCTACCGGCCCCATAGTTCCCTCTCCACTGGTAATACTGTCTCCTACAAATTCCAGGCGATATTCAGGATCCGGCAGAACCAAAAATTTCCCATCTCCATATTGCAATCCCAAAATCTGTATCATGTGCAGCGGGTCCTGGTGCATAGCCTGTACTTCCTTCAGAATCCGTACATGCTTCGGTTTTCCTACCGTCATCCCCCGGAATAGGCACACTTCATTTTTCCCTTTATTTAACGGAACTCTACTGATCTGCACACCGTTCAGTTCCACCGTCGTAATCAGCATTTACTTCCAGCCACAATTCACTGCCAGTATATAGAAATTCTATACCGCTGCCGGTCCAGAATAAATTGATCACATCTTTTCCCGTGGTCCGGCCCAATACCCGCACTTGCGGCAAATCCGCTATACTTATAATCTTTTTCTGCTGTTCCATTTTCCCATACCTTCTACTCTGTTTTCTGTTGCTTCGACATTTTCTGTTATGATCTTTCGATTGCCTGCTTTACTCTCTCCTGCCGTACTCTTCTGCGATCACATTCTCCGCAGGACGTCCACATACCGCATAAGGGCTCAATCCTT
>ENA-OVGJ01001074-OVGJ01001074.1-human-gut-metagenome-genome-assembly--contig:-NODE-1074-length-10535-cov-7.295229_pt1 | contig 10535 bp, 8 predicted proteins | sample MGYA00237772_ERZ505423 | MGnify/ENA primary metagenome ERZ505423 (study PRJEB26158, sample SAMN06016386) | human gut metagenome | biome: human gut; feature: ankylosing spondylitis patient; material...
CATTCACCTCCATGCGTGCCCGCGGTGCCAACATGACCGATATCGCTGTTCTGGTGGTTGCTGCCGATGACGGCATCATGCCCCAGACCATCGAGTCCATCAACCACGCCAAGGCTGCAAATGTCAAGCTCATCGTGGCAATGAACAAGATGGATAAGCCCACCGCAAACCCCGAGCGCGTGATGGAAGGCCTGACCAAGTACGGCATCATCACCGAGGACTGGGGCGGCGATGTGGCCTGCATCCCGGTGTCTGCCCTGACCGGCATGGGCATCAACGACCTGCTGGAGCGCATTGCTCTGGAAGCTGAGGTCATGGAGCTGAAGGCAAACCCCAACCGCCGCGCCAAGGGTGCGGTCGTTGAGGCCCGTCTGGATAAGGGCCAGGGCCCCATTGCCACCATTCTGGTGCAGAACGGCACCCTGCACTCCGGCGACGTCATCATTGCCGGTACCGCTGTGGGCCGCGTGCGTACCATGCGCAGCGACAAGGGCCAGTTGCTGAGCGATGCCGGCCCCTCTACCCCTGTGGAGATCACCGGCCTGACCGCCGTGCCCGAGGCAGGCGACCTGTTCGAGGCTGTTGAGGACGAGCGTCTGGCCCGTGAACTGGCCGAGCAGCGCATCGCTGCCGCCAAGGAAAAACAGTTCTCCTCCTTCCAGAAGGTCACGCTGGATAACCTGTTCAGCCAGATGGCACAGAACGACATGAAGGAACTGGCCATCGTGGTCAAGGCCGATGTGCAGGGCTCTGCCGAGGCTGTGAAGCAGAGTCTGGAGAAGATCTCCAACGACGAGGTGCGTGTGCGCGTCATCCACGCCGGTGTCGGCGCCATCAGCAAGTCTGACGTGGATCTGGCCGATGCCTCCAACGCCATCATCATCGGCTTCAACGTCCGCCCGGACAATGTGGCCAAGGAAGAAGCCGCTGCCACCAAGGTGGAAATGCGTATGTACCGCGTCATCTACGACGCCATCAACGATGTTACCGATGCTATGAAGGGTATGCTGGCACCCAAGTTCCGCGAGGTTGCTCTGGGCGAGCTGCAGGTGCGTCAGGTGTACAAGATCTCCAACGTGGGTACCGTTGCAGGTTGCCGCGTGACCAGCGGCAAGATCACCCGCGACAGCAAGGTGCGCGTGGTGCGTGATGGCATCGTCATTGCTGAGGACGAGATCGCATCCCTGAAGCGCTTCAAGGATGACGCCAAGGAAGTGGCCGAGGGCTACGAGTGCGGCGTGACGCTGGAGAAGTTTGCGGACGTCAAGGAAGGCGACGTGTACGAAGCCTTCAAGATGGAAGAGTACCGCGACTAAGCAAAAACCGAATATATAACAGCTTCCCGGCAGAAAAGGCTTCCCCCGGACGGGGGAAGCTGTCGAACGAAGTGAGACTGATGAGGGCGTATCTTTCGCAGGTGTGGAGCGTGCGCCCTCATCCGTCGTTCTGGCAGACAGATGCCGCCTTTCCCCGGGCGGGGAAGGGCTTTGGGAAGCTGCCGACAGAATTTGGAGAAAACTATGTCTCAGAAAAATATGGGCCGTCTTGCGCAGGATATGAAGCGCGAGGTCATTGCCATCATCGGCCGGCTGAAGGACCCGCGGCTGGAGGGCGGTCTGCTGACCGTCACCCGTTTGGACGTGACGCCGGATCTGGATGTGGCAAAGGTGTATGTAAGCGTGATGGGCCGTGCGGACGGCCCCAAGCCCGCCATTGAAGCGCTGAACCGTGCCGCAGGCCATGTGCGCACCGAGGTCAGCAAAAAAATGCATATCCGCAAGGCACCCCGCTTCATCTTTGTGGAGGATGACGGTGCTGCCTACGCCGCCCACATCAACGAGCTGCTGCGCAGCCTGAACGTGAACGGCGAGGAGGAAGCACAGCCTGCCGATACCGAACAGACCGAGGACTGACTGCCTTTGCGGAAAGGATGGATCATTGGATGACAGAACAACTGAATGTGCAGCAGATGGCGCAGCGCCTGCTGGCTGCGGACAACATTTTGATTCTGTGCCACAAAAACCCGGACGGTGACACCATCGGCTGCGGCAGCGCCCTGTACTACGCGCTCAAAGCGTTGGAAAAAACAACGGCGGTGCTCTGCTCCGATACCGTGCCGTCCCGCTACGCCTTTACGAACCCACGGCTGTTCAAGGGTGAGTTCGAGCCCCGCACCGTGATCGCGGTGGACGTGGCAGGCTTGCAGCTGTTTGGCGAAAATAATGGTGTGCCGCAGTTTGCACGCCATGTGGACCTGTGCATCGACCACCACGCAGGCAACAACGGCTATGCCGATTTCACCCTTCTGGATGCCGGTGCCGCTGCGGCAGCAGAGCTGCTGTATCAGGTCATCGTGGAGATGGGCGTGCCCATCACCCCCCACATTGCGGACTGTCTGTACACCGGCATTGCCACCGACACCGGCTGCTTCAAGTTCTCCTCCACCACAGCCAACACCCACACGGTGGCGGCAAAGCTTATTGAAGCCGGCTGTCATGTGGAGGAACTGAACACCCTGCTCTTCGACACTAAGCCCCGTGCCCGCATGGAGGCCGAGCGCATCGCCCGCAACCATCTGGAGTACTATCTGGACGGCCGCTGCGCCCTGATCTACCTGACACGGGACGAGATCCGGCAGAGCGGGGTAGACCCCGCAGATCTGGAGGAGCTGACCGGCCTGCCCATCAGCATCGAGGGAGTCAAGGTCGGTCTGACCCTGCGCCAGCAGCCCGGCGGTAGCTACCGCATCAGCGTGCGCACCGCAAAGGGCGTGGACGCCTGTGCCATCGCCCGGAGGCTGGGCGGCGGCGGCCACACCCGCGCAGCGGGCTGTGAGCTGCTGGGCGACCTTGAAAACGCCAAGAATGCGATCCTTGCAGAGGTGGAAGCCGAGCTGGACGCACCGCAGGAGGAAGCATGATGCAGGGCATCCTGATCGTAGACAAGCCCATGGACTGGACCAGCTTTGACGTGGTGGCAAAGCTGCGCGGCGTGCTGGGCACCCGCAAGCTGGGGCACAGCGGTACGCTGGACCCCATGGCCACCGGCGTTCTGCCGGTGTTCTGCGGCGGTGCCAGCAAGGCGGTGGACCTGCAGCTGAACCACGACAAGACCTACCGCGCCACCCTGCGCCTGGGTGCACGCACCGATACCGGCGACAGCACCGGCACGGTGCTGGAGACTGCACCCGTCACCGCCGGAGAGAAGGAACTGCTGGCTGTGCTGCCGCAGTTTATCGGCCCGCAGATGCAGGTGCCGCCCATGTACTCGGCGGTCAAGATCAACGGCCAGCCGCTGTATAAGCTGGCGCGCGAGGGCGTGACCGTGGAGCGCAAGGCGCGCCCCATTGAGATCTACGGCATCGAGTACGGCGGCAGTCCGGCAGAAAACGAGTATGTGCTGACGGTGCGCTGCTCCAAGGGCACCTATATCCGCACACTGCTGGAGGAGATCGCCGCCGCCATGGGGCAGAAGGGCACCATGAGCGCTCTGCGCCGCACCGCTGCCGGTCTGTACACCGAAGCAGACGCCCACACGCTGGAAGAAATCCTTGCCGCAAAGGAGCAGGGGAGCGCTGCGCTGGAAGCACTGATGCTGCCGGTGGAAAGCGTGTTCACCCCGTTGCCGCTGCTGGTGGTGGAGCCATGGGTGGAGCAGCATCTGTACAACGGCTGTCCCACCAGCCGCTACCCCGCAGCAGACGGACGCTACCGGGTGCGCAATGCCGCCGGGCAGTTCCTTGGCCTTGCCAACATTACCGGCGGGGTGCTCCGGGTGGAAAAACTGTTCGTGGAACGTAATTGAGCAATAAAGGAAACAAGACCCATGCAGATCATTTCTCAGTTTGCCCCGCTGCCGCTGACGCAGCCCGAAAAAGGCACCGCCGTGGCTATGGGCTACTTTGACGGCATCCATATCGGCCACCGGGCGGTGATCGAAGGGGCTGTGCAGTGGGCAAAGACCCATGGCGCAGCTCCGGCGGTGTTCACCTTCCGCCTGCCGGTGGAAAATAAAATGAAGGGCAAGCGCCTGCTTTCTACCGAGGATAAGCACGCCTTGATCCACAGCCTTGGGGTGGAGTATTACCTCACCCCGGACTTTGAAGCAATCAAAGCGCTGAGCCCGGAGGAGTTCGTGCGCGGCATTGTGGAAAACTGCCACGCCCGGGCGCTGTTCTGCGGCGAAAACTTCACCTTTGGCGCAAAAGCTGCCGGTACGCCGGAGCTGCTGCGCACCCTCTGTGCCCCCCTTGGGGTAGAGGTGGTGGTGGTGCCCATGGCACAGTTTGAGGAAAAGCCGGTGTCCTCCACCCGCATCCGCACCGCGCTGGAGGGCGGGGATATCCCCGCCGCCAACGCCATGCTGGGGATGCCCTATGCCATCCGCTTTGCGGTGCAGCACGGGGCAGGGCTGGGACACACCCTTGGGGTGCCCACCATCAACCAGCTGTACCCGCAGGGCTTCCAGATGCCCCGCAGCGGCATTTATATCACCCGCACCTGCATCAACGGGGTGTGGTATCCCTCGGCCACCGGTCTGGGCAGCCGCCCTACCGTGAACGATGATGCCACCAAGGTGACCTGCGAGACCTTTATCCCGGGCTTTTCCGGTGACTTGTACGGCACCGACCCGGTGGTGGAGTTCCACGCTTACCTGAGCCCCAGCAAAAAGTTTGATACGCTGGACCAGCTGCGGGACTGCATCAACGATGCCGCTCGCCGCGCACAGGAATATTTTGCATAACGCATCAACAGCGGAAAAATTATTTTTATTTGGGGTCGAGAAACGCCTGTGGGCGTTTTTCGACCCCTTTTGTCATGAAGGAAAACAGCATTTCCGGCGTCTGCGGGCAGAAAAAACCGCACTTCGGGCAAAATAGACACATTTCCGTGCAACAATGGCAAATGTTTGTTAAACAATTATCTATCTCATATCCTTGCAATGCGCGCAGTTTTTGTTTATAATAGTAGCTGTACGGGGCAACGCCCCGATTGTGAGCGAGACTCTGGTTCAGAATTATAACTTGAGAGGAGTTTTTACCATGGGTTTAGGTAAGAAGACGATCGACGATCAGAACTACTGCGGCAAGAAGGTGCTTGTCCGCTGCGATTTCAACGTCCCGATGAAGGACGGTGTCATCACCAACGAGAACCGCATCAACGCAGCACTGCCCACCATCCAGAAGCTGGTCAACGATGGCGCTAAGGTCATCCTGTGCAGCCACCTGGGCAAGCCCAAGAACGGCCCCGAGGCTAAGTTCAGCCTGGCTCCCGTTGCTGTGGCTCTGAGCGCAAAGCTGGGCAAGACCGTTGTGTTTGCTGACGACGACAACGTTGTGGGCGAGAACGCAAAGGCTGCTGTGGCTGCCATGAACAACGGCGACGTCGTTCTGCTGCAGAACACCCGTTTCCGCAAGGAAGAGACTAAGAACATGCCCGAGTTCAGCGAGGAGCTGGCTTCTCTGGCTGATGCTTATGTGGACGATGCCTTCGGCAGCTGCCACCGTGCACACTGCTCCACCGCAGGTGTCACCGACTACATCAAGGATACCGCTGTCGGCTACCTGATGGAGAAGGAGATCAAGTATCTGGGCAACGCCGTCAATGACCCCGTCCGTCCCTTCACCGCTATTCTGGGCGGCGCTAAGGTCGCTGATAAGCTGAACGTCATCTCCAACCTGCTGGAGAAGGTCGATACCCTGATCATTGGTGGCGGCATGGCTTACACCTTCGTCAAGGCTCAGGGCTACGAAGTGGGCAAGAGCCTGTGCGACGACACCAAGCTGGACTACTGCAAGGAAATGATGGCTAAGGCCAAGGAGAAGGGCGTCAAGCTGCTGCTGCCTGTGGATGCAGCCTGCATCAAGGACTTCCCCGATCCCATCGACGCTCCTGTGGACGTGACCGTGGTGCCTGTCACCGCAATCCCCGCTGACATGGAGGGCTGCGACATCGGCCCCGAGACCATGAAGCTGTTTGCTGACGCTGTCAAGGCTTCCAAGACTGTTGTCTGGAACGGCCCCATGGGCGTGTTCGAGAACCCCACTCTGGCAGCCGGCACTCTGGCTGTTGCTAAGGCTATGGCTGAGAGCGATGCTACCACCGTCATCGGCGGCGGCGACAGCGCAGCAGCTGTGCAGCAGATGGGTCTGGGCGACAAGATGACCCACATCTCCACTGGCGGCGGCGCTTCTCTGGAGTATCTGGAGGGCAAGGAACTGCCCGGTATCGCAGTCATCCAGAACGCATAATTTTTCCGGCATCACAATGGGTGCGGCGGCATTTACGCCGCCGCATCTTTTCTTTTTGTGCAGGCAATTTGTAAATAGTTACGAAGGTAAGGAGAAAATAACAATGGATAAGGCAAAGCGCAAGGCTATTATCGCTGGCAACTGGAAGATGAACAAGACCGCCTCCGAGGCTGCTGTTCTGGTGGACGAGCTGATCCCCGCTGTGAAGGACGCTACCTGCGAGGTGGTCATCTGCACTCCGTTTACCGATCTGGTCACCGCTGTGGCTAAGACCAAGGGCACCAACATCCATGTTGGCGCCGAGAACGTCCACTTTGAGAAGTCCGGTGCTTTCACCGGCGAGATCAGCGCCGATATGCTGGTGGATCTGGGCGTGGAGTACGTTATCGTTGGCCACTCTGAGCGCCGTCAGTACTTTGCAGAGACCGACCAGACCGTCAACAAGCGCACGCTGGCTGCTCTGAACGCCGGTCTGAAGGTCATCCTGTGCGTGGGCGAGAGCCTGCAGCAGCGCGAGGAGGGCGTTACCGAGGAGCTGGTTCGTATGCAGACCAAGATCGCTCTGCGTGACGTGACCGCCGAGCAGATGGCAAATGTTGTCATCGCCTACGAGCCTGTCTGGGCCATCGGCACCGGCAAGACCGCTACCTCCGATCAGGCAGAGGAAGTCTGCGCACAGATCCGCAAGGTGGTGGGCGAGCTGTACGGCGAGGCAGTGGCCGAGGCTACCACCGTGCAGTACGGCGGCAGCATGAACGCCAAGAACTGCGAGGAGCTGCTGAGCAAGAAGGACGTGGATGGCGGCCTGATCGGCGGCGCATCCCTGAAGGCTCCCGACTTTGCTGTCATCGTCAATGCAGCCACCAAGGGCTGAGCAACTGCCTTTTTCCCTAATTAGCTGTTTCAGCGCCCGGCTGCGCCGTTTTTTCAGCGCTGAGCCGGGCGCTGATCTGTTTTTACAGCAGCCGCTCGGGTGTTATGCACCCCGCAGGCTGCACTCCCGCAGGCAGGGCGCTTAGCCTTGCCCGCAACGCGTGATAAATTCAAAGGAGATTCAATTTTATGGCAAAGAAACCTGTTCTTCTGTGCATCATGGATGGCTTCGGCTGGGTGCCGAACGAGACCTTTGGCAACGCCGTGGTGGCTGCCAAGACCCCCCATCTGGATGCTCTGATGGCAAAGTACCCCATGACTACCATTGATGCTTCCGGCATGGCTGTCGGTCTGCCCGATGGCCAGATGGGTAACTCCGAGGTTGGCCACACCAACATGGGCGCGGGCCGTATCGTGTACCAGCAGCTGACCCTCATCACCAAGTCCATCCATGACGGTGAGATGCTCAAGAACCCTGTGCTGGTCAAGAACATGAAGGCTGCTATCGAGGCCGGTAAGGCCATCCACCTGATGGGTCTGGTGGGCACCGGCGGCGTGCACAGCCATGCCGACCACTGGTTCGGCGTGCTGGAGATGGCAAAGCATCTGGGTGCAAAGGAAGTTTACCTGCACTGCATCACCGATGGTCGCGACACCGACCCCCACTCCGGCAAGGGCTTCCTTGCTGACCTGCAGGCCAAGCTGGATGAGCTGGGCGTGGGCAAGATCGCCAGCGTTTCCGGCCGTTACTACGCCATGGACCGTGATAACAACTGGGATCGCGAGGAGAAGGCCTACGCTGCCTTTGTCTACGGCGAGGGTGAGCACGCTGCCAACGCTGCCGAGGCCATCGAGGCTTCCTACGCTGCAGACAAGACCGATGAGTTCGTGCTGCCCTGTGTCACCTGCGAGGGTGGCCGCGTGCAGGACGGCGACACCGTTATCTTTATGAACTTCCGCCCTGACCGTGCCCGCCAGATGACCCGCATCTTCTGCGACGATGCCTTTACCGGCTTCGAGCGCCGCGGCGGCCGCAAGCAGGTGAACTACGTCTGCATGGCCGAGTACGATGCCACCATGCCCAACTGCGAGGTGGCCTATCCCCCGGTGGAGCTGAAGAACGTTCTGGGCGAGTACCTGTCTGCCCACGGCAAGACCCAGCTGCGCATTGCCGAGACCGAGAAGTACGCGCACGTCACCTTCTTCTTCAACGGCGGCGTGGAGGCTCCCTACGAGGGCGAGGATCGCTGCGTCATCCCCAGCCCCAAGGTTGCCACCTACGACCTGAAGCCCGAGATGAGCGCCCCTGAGGTCGCTGCCGAGTGCGTCAAGCGTATCGAGAGCGGCAAGTACGATGTGGTCATCCTGAACTTCGCAAACTGCGATATGGTCGGCCACACCGGCGTGTTCGAGGCTGCTGTCAAGGCCGTTGAGGCTGTGGATACCTGCGTGGATCAGGTGGTCACCGCTGTGCTGAACGCTGGCGGCTGCGCCTTCATCACCGCCGACCACGGCAACGCCGAGAAGATGATGAACCCGGACGGCACCCCCTTCACCGCCCACACCACCAACGTTGTGCCCTTTGTGGCAGTTGGCTGCGGCGATGTGAAGCTGCGCGAGGGCGGCTGCCTGGCCGATATCGCACCCACCATGCTGCCCTATATCGGCCTGCCCGTTCCCGCCGAGATGACCGGCAAGAGCATCATCGTGGAGTGATGCCAGACGGGATAACCGGATAAATAAAACAAAAGGCTGCTGCACATTCCGTGCGGCAGCCTTTTTGCATAAGAAAAATTTCCGTGAAAAGGGAATAGCGGAGCGTCCGCAGACGCTCCGCTATTCCGAAATTAAAAATAGATTTTCCGCTGATGATGGCCAAAGCGCACGCGGAGGCCATTTTAAATAGTTCGCCTGCAAAACGGCAAAGCTTACTTTTTCAGGTGGCTGTCCCAGCCGCTGGAGGTGGTGGCCTGCTTGTCAGGTGTGCACCACATGGCCTCTACGCCGTCCAGCGATTCCACCAGCTTCTGTCCTTCTTCCAGCGGCATACAGAACAGAGCAGTGGTCAGGCAGTCTGCCATGCCGGAGTCCGGGCACAGCACGGTGACGCCGTTGTAGTAGGCAGCGGGCCACAGGGTGTCCGGGTCGATGATGTGGTGGTAGCGCTTGCCGTCCACCACAAAGTAGCGCTGGTAGTCGCCGCTGGTCACCAGTGCAAGGTCGCTCATGTTGATGGGCGAGCCGAAAATGGAGTTGGTGTTGGTGTACACCTCCGAGGCGTTCCACGGGTTCTCCACACCGCCGGTCCACTGGCTGCCGTCCGGCTTTGTGCCGATGGCGCGCAGGTTGCCGCCCACGCTCACCAGAGCGCTGGTCAGGCCGCGGGCCTCGGCAGCCTGACACACCATTTCCACGGCGTAGCCCTTGCCCACGCTGCCCACATCCAGCGACATCTCCGGGTCGGCCAGGTACACGGTCTTGGCCTGCTCGTCGATCACTACATTGTTGATGTCACAGTGCTGGGCTGCGGCTTCCAGCTCCTCCTGAGTGGGCAGGGTGTTGTCGGCCTCGTTCTGGTGGCTCTCGGCGGCCTCGCGGTAGTTGTGCCAGATGTTCAGCACACTGCCCAGTGCAATGTTCAGCTTGCCGCCGGTGGTGTCATACATGGTCTGGGCCAGCTCCAGCATCCCGAGGATCTTGTCATCCACCGTCACCGGGGCAATGCCTGCATTGTCGTTGATGGTCTTGATGTTGGTCACGCCATCGTAATCATTATAAATGTCGTAGAGCTGGTTGTACTCCACAAGGTCGGCGTGGAGTGCGTCCATCTGGGCGGTGAACTCTTCCTCGCTGTCGCAGTAGGCGATGACCTGCGTCACGGTGTCGAACACATCATAGAACACGGTGGAGTAGCGCTGCGGGCCATCGGCGGCGCTGGAGGCGGTGGAGCCGGAGGTGCTGCCGCAGCCAGCCAGCAGGCTCAGGCTGAGCGCAGCCGCCACCAGGACGGAAAAAATACGCTTGGTCATCATGCTTTGGCGGTCTCCTTTGCGGCGGTAAAGGCGGTGTGCTCTTCCTGCAGATGTGCCAGCAGGTCACCGAACACCCAGTTCTTGCTGGTGGGGGTCACAACGGCCTTGAGGGGGATGTTCACCTGTGCCTGCTTCATCAGGTCCAGCAGAGTGTCCACATCCTTATCCTTGAAGTTGGCCAGCACCAGCGCCGGGGGATAAGCACCCGGCTCCAGCACCAGGGTGCGGGTGGTCTTGACCTCCACCTCGCCCAGCAGCTGGGCCACGGTCCTGCCTGCATCGGCAGGGGAGACCAGCAGCAGTTTCATCCCGAAAGCGGGGGCCATCCCCTCCAGAATGCCCCGGTCGGCGGCAGAAAGGTTCCAACCCAGCGCCAGCGG
>ENA-OVGJ01001092-OVGJ01001092.1-human-gut-metagenome-genome-assembly--contig:-NODE-1092-length-10402-cov-3.038465_pt1 | contig 10402 bp, 21 predicted proteins | sample MGYA00237772_ERZ505423 | MGnify/ENA primary metagenome ERZ505423 (study PRJEB26158, sample SAMN06016386) | human gut metagenome | biome: human gut; feature: ankylosing spondylitis patient; material...
GGGCCGCCCTTTGATATTTATCTGACTTTGGCTGTTTGCGGAAGAATCGCTATTAAGCAGTATTACTTCCGAGTCAGACCGCGGAAACTGGTCTTCCGCAGCAGATTTTCATATTGGTGACTCATCATATAGGCCTGAACCTGACTCATGAAGTCCATCGTCACAACCACCACAATCAACAGCGATGTACCGCCGAAGTAGAACGGAACGTTGAAACGTAGGTTAAGGAATTCAGGCACCAGGCAGACAAACACCAAATAAATGGCCCCGCCGAGTGTGAGGCGTAAGAGCACACGGTCAATGTAACGTGCTGTTTGTTCACCTGGACGAATGCCCGGGATAAACGCCCCACTCTTCTTCAAGTTCTCTGCTGTTTCTTTCGGGTTGAAAACCAACGCCGTATAGAAGTAGGCGAAGAACACGATGAGAGCAGCGTAAAGCAGCGTGTAGAGCGGTTGCCCCGGAGAAAGCGCAGCTGCCAGATCGCGGATCCAGCGCGTGGAATCACCAGAAGTAAACCAACCGGCCAACGTCGCTGGAAACAGAATCAAAGACGAAGCAAAGATCGGAGGAATAACACCCGACATGTTCATCTTAAGTGGCAGATATGAACTCTGTCCGCCGTAGATTCGATTGCCAACTTGACGCTTGGCGTAATTGACCGTAATGCGACGCTGACCGCGTTCGACAAAAACGCAGAAGGCCGTCACACCGAGAACAATCACAATCACAAAAATCGCCGCCAACGGGCTGATGGCCCCCGTCGAAACGAGCTGGAACAAACCGCTCGCGCCGTTGGGCAGACCGGCCACAATACCGGCGAAGATGATGATTGAAATGCCATTACCGAGACCACGCTCGGTAATCTGCTCGCCCAGCCACATCAGGAACATCGTTCCGGTAAGGAGCGAAACCGTCGTGGTGATGCGGAAGAGGAACCCGGGATCAATGACGAGCCCGGGCTGCGTTTCTAGCGCAACGGCGATGCCAAAGCCTTGGAATAGACCAAGCGCAAGTGTCCCGTAGCGGGTGTACTGCGTGATCTTTCTGCGGCCTTGTTCTCCCTCTTTGCGAATCGCTTCAAGCGACGGGAGCACGTACGACAGCATCTGGAAAATAATGGATGCTGAAATGTACGGCATGATCCCGAGCGCAAAGACGGAGAAACGCGAGAGGGCACCGCCGGAGAACATGTTGAACAGCCCGAGAATGCCGCCCTGCTGCTGATTGAACAGCTGGTTGAGCATATCGGGATCAATACCCGGCACCGGCACGTGAGCACCGATGCGGTAGACAACGAGTGCAAGCGCCAGGAAGATCAGGCGACCTTTAAGGTCGCCATACTTGCTGAGGCCTGACTGCTGCTTTGAGCTGGGGCTGGTCGCCACGTCCTATCCTCTTTGAAGTGAGTTTGTCGCTTACTCGGCGATGGAGCCGCCAGCCGCCTCAATGGCAGCACGGGCACCCTTCGTCACGCCGAGCCCACGGACCGTCACCTTGCGGGTGATGGCGCCGGAGAGGATCACACGAGCATTCAAGGCAAGCGTGGAAACGACGCCGGCTTCCTTCAGCACGGACAGATCGACTTCCTCAAGACCGAGACGCTCGAGATCCGAGAGACGAACCACTTCAACAAACTTACGGGAGAGGGACGTAAAGCCGCGCTTCGGAAGACGGCGATACATCGGCATCTGACCGCCTTCAAAACCGACTTTGTGGAAGCCGCCGGCGCGCGACTTCTGGCCTTTGTGACCGCGGCCCGCGGTCTTGCCCCAACCGCTGCCCACGCCGCGTCCAACGCGGTGATGAGCGTGCTTCGAGCCCTCAGCGGGCTGGATGGTATTCAAACGCATTTTGGGTCATCCTTAGATCATTCGACGCGCACAAGGTACGCGATCTTGTTGATCATGCCGCGGACGGCGGGCGTATCTTCGAGCTCGCGCGTCTGACGGATCTTCTTGAGACCAAGGCCGAGGACGGTGGCGCGGTGATCCGCGTTGGTGCCGATCGGGCTCTTGACCAGAGTGACCTTGATGGTCTTCTTTTCGGACATGTCTAGGTCTCCGGATTAGCCGAGGAGCTCTTCGACCGACTTACCGCGCTTAGCGGCGATTTCCGCCGGGCTGCGCAGATTGTCGAGTGCGTTGAGCGTCGCACGGACCAGGTTGTACGGGTTGGTCGAGCCATAGGCCTTCGCAACAACATTGCGAATACCAACAGCATCGCACACGGCGCGCATCGGACCGCCGGCGATGACGCCAGAGCCTTCCGGAGCCGGCATCATGATCACGCGGGAAGCGCCGTGACGGCCTTCAACAGCGTGGTGCAGCGTACCGTTCTTCAGCGGAACACGCTTCATCGTGTGACGAGCACGTTCCATCGCCTTGGAGACGGACTGCGGCACTTCGCGGGACTTGCCCGTACCCATACCGATAGAACCGTCGCCGTCACCCACAACCGTGAGTGCTGCGAAGGCGAGAATACGGCCGCCCTTGACGACCTTAGTGACGCGGTTAACCGCAATCATCTTTTCACGCAGGCCGTCGTCCTGTTCTTCGACCGCGTTTTTAGCTTGAACCTTAGCCATTTGCCAGCCCCTGCTTAGAACTTGAGGCCGGCTTCGCGCGCGGCTTCAGCCAACGCGGCGACACGGCCGTGGAAACGGTAGCCCGAACGATCGAAGGCGCAGGACTCAATACCGGCAGCCTTCGCCTTCTCGGCGATGCGGGCACCCACGATCTTCGCGGCAGCGACGTTGCCGCCGCGACCGGAAACGCTCGCGAGCTGAGCGCGAACTTCGGGTTCGACCGTGGAGGCCGAAACCAGCGTACGACCGTTGTCGGCCGAAATGATGCTGGCGTAGATGTGCAGGTTGGTACGATGGACCGTCAGGCGATCGACCTTCTGCAGCAGAATGCGGGCGCGCGTAGCACGGGCGCGACGCAGGCGGCTTTGTTTCTTGTTGATCATCTTCTAACGTCCGAATTACTTCTTCTTGGTTTCCTTGATCACGACGTGCTCATTCGCGTAACGAACACCCTTGCCCTTGTAGGGTTCGGGAGCGCGGTATGCGCGAATTTCAGCAGCCGTCTGACCAACCTTCTGCTTGTCGGCACCCTTGATGACGATTTCCGTCTGGCTCGGCGTTTCAACCTTGATGCCAGCGGGCATATGGTGCACGATCGGGTGCGAGAAGCCGAGCTGCAGGTTGAGCTTATCGCCCTGAGCCTGAGCACGGAAGCCGACGCCCACGAGCGTGAGGCGCTTTTCGAAACCGGCCGAGCAGCCCTTGACCATATCGTTGACGAGAGCGCGCATCGTGCCGACATTCATGTTGGCATCGCGGGATTCGTCAAGCTGTTCAAAGTGCAGGTGGCCGTTCTCTTCGGTAACCTTCACGAGCGGGAGGATGTGCATTTTCACCTCACCGACCGGACCTTTGACAGTCACGTCGGCTTCAGTAATAGCAACCGTAACGCCCTTGGCGATTGTCACGGGAATCTTAGCAATACGACTCATTTGACACTCCTCGGGTTAGGCGACGTAGCAAATGACTTCGCCGCCGACGCCGGCAGCGCGGGCAGCGCGGTCGGTCATCACGCCCTTCGGGGTCGAAACGATCGCGATACCGAGACCGTTCATCACCTGGGGGATGCTGTCGTGGTTCTTGTAGATGCGGAGGCCCGGACGGGAAACGCGTTCAAGGCGTTCAATCACGGGACGGCCGGCATAGTACTTGAGCGTCACATTGAGCTCAGGCTTGCCGTTGTTGGCCGCAACTTCATAGTTTTCGATGTAGCCTTCGTCTTTCAAGACTTTGGCGATGGCAACCTTCAACTTTGAAGAAGGCATGACCACCGCGGCCTTGTCGACCATCTGACCGTTGCGAATGCGGGTCAGCATATCGGCGATCGGATCACTCATACTCATTTCGCAATCTCCTCGCTTACCAGCTGGCCTTCTGAAGGCCGGGGATATCACCGCGCATGGCGGCGTCACGAATCATTTCGCGGCAGAGACCGAACTTACGGAAATTGCCACGGGGACGACCGGTGATCGCGCAACGGTTGCGCAGACGGACCGGGCTAGCGTTGCGCGGCAGCTTTTCGAGCTGGGCGCGGGCGTCCAAGCGTTCATCCATCGAGCGGGAAGCGTCGTTGATGATGGCCTTGAGGGCGGCGCGCTTGGCCGCGAACTTAGCGACCGTCGCGCGGCGCTTGGCTTCGCGGTTAATAAGAGCAAGTTTTGCCATTTTGCGTCAACCTCAGTTGCGGAACGGGAAGCTGAAGCCTGCGAGGAGAGCCTTAGCCTCTTCGTCGGTCTTCGCCGTCGTGGTAATCGAAATGTTCATCCCTCGGATCGAGTCGATCTTGTCGTATTCGATTTCCGGGAAGATGATCTGTTCCTTCAAACCGATGTTGTAGTTGCCGCGGCCGTCAAAAGCGCGGCCGGAAACACCGCGGAAGTCGCGAACACGCGGGAACGCAACCGTGACCAGACGATCAAGGAAGTCGAACATGCGCTCGCCGCGCAGCGTCACCATGCAGCCGATGGCCTGATTTTCACGAATCTTAAAGTTCGCGATAGCCTTACGGGTGTGCGTAACGATGGGCTTCTGACCAGCAATCTTGGTCATATCGCCGACGGCGTATTCAATAAACTTCTTGTCATTAACGGCTTCACCAACACCCATATTGAGCGTGATCTTGGTGATGCGCGGAACCTGCATGACGGTCTTGTAGCCGAACTTCTTCATCAGTTCGGGAACAATGGTGTCGTGATAAAGGGAGCTAAAACGCGACATGGTCACCCTCATTCGGCCTTGGCACCGACAACGGCGCCATTGGACTTGAACACGCGAACCTTCTTACCGTCAACTTCCTTGAAGCCGACGCGTTCGCCCTTGCCCGTTTCCGGGTTGACCAACATGACGTTGCTCTGATCGATCGGGAGGGTCTTGTCGACGATGCCACCCTCGACGCCGAGAGCGGGATTCGGGCGCACAGCCTTCTTCACGACGTTCACGCCTTCCACGATAATGTGGCGATCATCAACGCGGGAAAGAACCGTGCCCTTGGTGCCGCGATCGCGGCCAGTGATGACCACAACCTGGTCGCCCTTGATAATGCGCTGCATTTCTTCTCCTCGATTAGATCACTTCAGGAGCGAGCGACACGATCTTCATGAACTGTTCCGTACGGAGTTCACGCGTCACCGGCCCGAAAATACGGGTGCCGATCGGCTCGAGCTTGCTGTTGAGGAGAACGGCTGCATTGCCGTCGAACGTGACCGTCGAGCCGTCAGCACGACGAACACCATGAGCGGTGCGGACCACAACGGCGTTGTAGACCTCGCCCTTCTTGACGCGGCCGCGCGGAGCCGCTTCTTTAACCGTCACTTTAATGACGTCGCCGATGTTGGCATAACGGCGCTTAGAACCGCCCAACACCTTGATACACATGACTGAACGAGCACCGGTATTGTCGGCGACGTCCAGTCGGCTTTGCATCTGAATCATTACTGAAAAATCCCAACTTATTCCGCTAAGAGCGGACAGTATTGGCCCCGTGTTCCGGGAGGAAGTCCACCAGACGTGGATCGCGCAGCATTTTCGTGCGCGGGCGCCTCATGAACTGAGAAATGCATCGCCCGGAACTCCACCAGATGGCTTCCGGGCGATGGCGTGCAAATATAGCTAAGCTAGATTTGCTTTGCAAGTGATTTGAAGAGATTTTTTTATTTTCTCTTCAAGACTGCATTTATTAGAGGACTTCAGCCTTTTCAAGGATCTTCGTCACGACCCAAGACACGGTCTTGGAGATCGGCTTCGTTTCCTTGATTTCGACCTTATCACCCTCGCCGCAGCCGAGTTCGTCATGAACATGATACTTCTTGCTCTTGACGACATACTTGCCATACAGCGGGTGCTTCACCTTGCGTTCAACAAGGACGGTCACCGTCTTGTCCATCTTGTTGCTCGTCACGACGCCGTCGAGCGTACGCGTGAGAGCTTCCTTGGTCGTTTCCGTCATTTCGTGGTCGCCTTTTCGGTGAGGATGGTGCGAACGCGAGCGATGTCGCGACGCGTCTGACGCAGCGAAGCCGTGTTCTGCAGCTGCTGAGTGGCCTTCTGCATACGCAGTTTGAAGTGCGTATTGAGAAGATCCTGCAGTTCCTGCTTGAGCGCGGCCTCATCCTTGGCACGCAGTTCCTTAGCGTTCATGTCCGTGTCTCCTAAATTACATGCCGACCTGGCGGACAACGAACGTGGTCTTCACGGGCAGCTTAGCAGCTGCAAGCGCGAAGGCTTCGCGGGCGAGCGACTCTTCCACGCCGTCCATTTCGTAAAGCACACGGCCCGGCTGGACCAGTGCGACCCAGTATTCCGGATTGCCCTTACCGTTACCCATACGGACTTCAGCGGGCTTCGAGGAAATGGGCTTGTCCGGGAAGATACGAATCCACACACGGCCGCCGCGCTTAATGTGGCGCGTAATGGCACGACGAGCGGCTTCGAGCCGTGATACGACCGCGTTCAAGCGTCTTCAGACCAAATTCACCGAAAGAAACGTTCGCGCCACGAGTGGCGAGACCGTAGTTGCGGCCCTTCTGATCCTTGCGGTACTTGCGACGATTAGGCTGCAGCATCGTTATTCTCCGTCCTTAGCAGCCGGCTTACGGGGAGCACGGTCTTGCTTCATGTCGTTGCGGCGGCCACCATTCGGGCGACGAGCACCGGGCTTGCCCGGGCGGTCACCACGACGACCGCGGCGGTCTTCACGGGGAGCTTCGACGGGTTCTTCCGCGCCGAAGTTGTCACCCTTGTAGACCCAAACCTTAACACCCACGACACCGTAGGTCGTGTGGGCTTCGCTCGTGGCATAGTCGATGTTGGCACGAAGCGTCTGCAAAGGCACACGGCCTTCGCGGTACCACTCGTCACGGGCGATGTCAGCGCCGTTAAGACGGCCAGACGACTGCACCTTGATGCCGAGGGCACCGAGACGCATGGCGTTCTGCATAGCACGCTTCATGGCGCGGCGGAACATCACGCGCTTTTCAAGCTGCTGCGTGATACCGTCAGCGATGAGCTGAGCGTCGAGTTCGGGACGACGAACTTCTTCGATGTTGACGTGCACAGGCACACCCATCATCTTCTGAACTTCGGTCTTCAAAGCTTCAATGTCAGCACCCTGCTTGCCGATCACGATGCCAGGACGTGACGTGAAAATCGTGATACGGGCATTGTTGGCCGGACGCTCGATGAGCACGCGGGCAACGCTCGCATTACGCAGCTTCTTAAGCAGGAAGCTGCGAACCTTCAAGTCTTCCTGAAGCGTATTCGGGTAATCACGGCCGTTGGCGTACCAGCGCGACGTCCAGTTGCGCGTGACGGGGAGACGGAAGCCGGTGGGATTAATTTTCTGACCCATGGTAATTCACCTGTCTCTTATTATTCGCCGTCAGCGACGGTGATGTAGATGTGGCTCGTCTGCTTGTTGATACGCGTACCGCGGCCCTTGGCGCGAGCGCCGAAACGGCGGAGCGTAGCAGCCTTTTCCACATGAATCTTCGTCACGACGAGGGCGTCGATGTCAGCGCCGAAATTATGTTCGGCATTGGCAATGGCGCTTTCGAGGCACTTGCGGACGATGCCGGCAGCGCGCTTCTGGGTAAACTCCAGAATCGAGAGCGCACGACCGACCTGCTGACCGCGGATCAAATCAGCGAAAGGCGAACGCCGCGAACAATAGCTGTCGTTTCCATTTACTTACCCACCTTCTTGTCGCCGGCAGCGTGACCCTTGAACGTGCGGGTGTGCGCAAATTCGCCAAGCTTGTGGCCGACCATGTTTTCATTGATGTACACCGGCACATGTTGACGGCCGTTATGAACGGCGATCGTCAGACCGATGAATTCCGGAAGAATCGTCGAACGACGCGACCAGGTCTTAAGCGGACGCTTGTCACGCGTCGCCTGGGCGGTTTCAACCTTCTTCATGAGGTGCCCGTCAACGAACGGGCCTTTTTTCAAAGAGCGAGACATTCCTGGGCCCCCTTACTTGCTGTTACGGCGCTGGACGATCATAGAATCGGTGCGCTTGCTGTTGCGGGTACGGTAGCCCTTCGTGAGCTGACCCCAAGGCGTGACAGGAGCGCGGCCAGTGCCGGTCTTGCCTTCGCCACCGCCGTGCGGGTGATCCACCGGGTTCATAGCAACGCCACGAACCGTCGGACGAACACCGCGCCAACGCTTAGCACCGGCCTTGCCGAGTTCGCGCAGGCTGTTCTCTTCATTGCCGACCGTACCGATCGTGGCGCGGCATTCGATGAGAACGCGGCGCACTTCACCGGAACGCAAACGGACCTGAGCGTATTCGCCTTCACGAGCAATCAGCTGACCGAACGTACCGGCAGCACGAACGAGCTGAGCACCCTTGCCCGGGAGCAGTTCGATGCAGTGAATCGTCGAACCCACGGGAATGTTGCGCAGCGGAAGCGTATTACCAGCCTTGATCGGGGATTCCGGACCGTTGAAGATTTCCTGGCCGACCGTCATGCCCTTCGGGGCAATGATGTAACGACGTTCGCCGTCGGCGTAAAGCACGAGAGCAATATTGGCGGAACGGTTCGGATCGTATTCAATGCGTTCAACGCGGGCGGGGATACCGTCCTTATCACGCTTGAAGTCGATGATGCGGTACTTCCGCTTCTCGCCGCCGCCGCGATGGCGGACGGTGATGTGACCATAGCTGTTGCGACCAGCGTTCTTCTTCAGGACTTCCGTCAGGCTGGCTTCGGGCTTGGCGTGCTTGTCAATGCCGTCGAAGCCGGAAACAGTCATGTGACGACGGGAAGGGGTGGTCGGCTTAAAGGTTTTGATAGACATTTCTTACACTCCTTCCTTCTCTTATACCATACCCTCGAAGAACTCGATGGTCTTGGAATCCTGGGTCAGCTGGACATAGGCTTTCTTCCAGCTCTTGCGGGTGCCGGGACGACCGGCGCCCATGCGCTTGGTCTTGCCGTCGTAGTTGATGGTGTTGACCTTTGCCACCTTCACGCCGAAGATCTCCTCCACGGCGTTCTTGATCTCGATCTTGCCGGCGGTGGGAGCCACTTCAAAGACGTACTTCTTGTCAGCGGTGGCCTCCATGGAGCGCTCGGTGATGATGGGGCGGATGATGATGTCGTATACGTTAGCCATTACGCGAACACCTCCTCGATTACTGCGAGGGCTTCCTTGTCGAGCACCAGGTACTTGGCCTTCAGAATGTCATAGACATTGATGAGGCCGGCCATGGCGGTCTCGACGCCGGGGATATTGCGGGCGCTCTTGATGACGGTCTCGTCCTTGGCGGGGGTGACCACCAGGGATTTGCCGTCGGCCTTGACGGCGGACAGGAACGCGCGGAAGTCCTTGGTCTTGATGGCGTCCATCTTGATGGAGTCGATGACGATGATCTCGCCGGCGGCCGCCTTGGCGGACAGGGCGGACTTCATCGCCAGTCTCTTGACCTTCTTGTTCAGGACGTAAGAATAGCTGCGGGGCTTGGGGGCAAACACGATGCCGCCGTGGGTCCACTGGGGAGCACGGGTGCTGCCCTGACGGGCGCGGCCGGTGCCCTTCTGGCGCCACGGCTTCACGCCGCCGCCGGAAACCATCGCCCGGGTCTTGGTCGAGTGAGTGCCCGCCCGTTTGGCAGCGAGCTGAGCCCGCACCACGAGGTGGAGAATCTCCGGCCTCACAGCGACCTCGAACACTTCGGGAGTCAGGGTCAGTTCGCCCTGTTCCGTCTTGTCCTGATCGTATACTTTCACGACAGCCATTGTTTCTCTCCCTACCTACTGCTTGCGCACCAGAACGAGACCGTTCTTGGGCCCGGGCACGGAACCGCGGATAAGGATGACGTTGTCTTCCGTCCGCACGTCCACAATTTCAAGGCCCTGCACGGTTACCTGTTCGGCACCCCAGTGGCCCGCCATCTTCCTGCCCTTGAACACGTGACCGGGGAAGGTGTTGTTACCGATGGAACCACCGGAACGATGCACCTTTTCACAACCGTGCGTGTCCTTGGAGCCCTTGAAGTTCCAGCGGCGCATGACGCCCTGGTACCCCTTACCGAGGCTCGTACCAGTTACTTTAATCTTGTCGCCGGCGGCGAACACGTCCGCGGTCAGCACGGCGCCCACTTCGTAAGCGGCCGGACCGTCGAGGCGGATTTCGCGAACCTTGCGGTAAAGAGCCGTTCCGGCTTTGGCAAAGTGACCCTTCATAGGCTTGGTCACATGCTTTTCCTTGGCTTCTTCGAAGGCGATCTGCAGAGCGTTGTAGCCGTCCGTTTCAGCGGTCTTGACCTGGGTAACAGGGCAAGGACCAGCCTGAACAACCGTCACAGCCA
>ENA-OVGJ01001096-OVGJ01001096.1-human-gut-metagenome-genome-assembly--contig:-NODE-1096-length-10375-cov-8.301550_pt1 | contig 10375 bp, 8 predicted proteins | sample MGYA00237772_ERZ505423 | MGnify/ENA primary metagenome ERZ505423 (study PRJEB26158, sample SAMN06016386) | human gut metagenome | biome: human gut; feature: ankylosing spondylitis patient; material...
GATATATAGATGGTTGCCAAGCCTCTGTGTCCCTTATATAAAAACATTATAAAGCATTTAGATAGAGCTCGTTATCCCGAACTGAGGTAATATTGACTACTTGTCCCCTACTGACAACATGTTTCAATCCACACACCCACGAAGGGTGTGACTGGACGTGACAGATAGGCTGGAGCCGGAGATTAGAGTTTCAATCCACACACCCACGAAGGGTGTGACAGCCTTTGTCTTCTGTTGTTGTCAATAACTCTTTGTTTCAATCCACACACCCACGAAGGGTGTGACTCGCGCTGCTTTTCTACCTCCTCGGCATCCTTGCGTTTCAATCCACACACCCACGAAGGGTGTGACATGCGCGTGCCCTTAATTCTGCGTAAACAGTAGGTTTCAATCCACACACCCACGAAGGGTGTGACGGCAGTTGTAGGCGATCAGCGCACGACCTACAAGTTTCAATCCACACACCCACGAAGGGTGTGACTATGCGCGTGCCCTTAATTCTGCGTAAACAGTAGGTTTCAATCCACACACCCACGAAGGGTGTGACTATGTAACGGTTTGGTTTGGCTAAACTCTGTTCGTGTTTCAATCCACACACCCACGAAGGGTGTGACGCGTCTGATTTTCCTATTCCTGAACTTGATAGTATCGGTTTCAATCCACACACCCACGAAGGGTGTGACATTCATCGGATGCCATAATAAAAGCACCGAAAGCGTTTCAATCCACACACCCACGAAGGGTGTGACCAGGCAGCCGAGGAAGCACGCAAGGAAGCAGAAGTTTCAATCCACACACCCACGAAGGGTGTGACTGGAGAACCGACAGAATGAGATTGAGGACAACTTGTTTCAATCCACACACCCACGAAGGGTGTGACGTCTACCCATTTTTCACTGTGCGCTACTCTGAAGGTTTCAATCCACACACCCACGAAGGGTGTGACGAGCCGCGGGATTTCCAATCGTCGCAAGTGCTCAGTTTCAATCCACACACCCACGAAGGGTGTGACTCTGCTCGGTTCTTTGAACCAAGTAAGATTGAGTGTTTCAATCCACACACCCACGAAGGGTGTGACAGAGTAAAGGGACAAACAGAACAGGAAGGGCAAAAGTTTCAATCCACACACCCACGAAGGGTGTGACTTGAGTAATTGTTTAACCTCTGCTCGGTTCTTTGTTTCAATCCACACACCCACGAAGGGTGTGACTTTGGTTCTTCTTCTACTCATAGCACTAATAAGATGTTTCAATCCACACACCCACGAAGGGTGTGACTCTGAGCATCAGCACGCATATTATCGATACGCTGTTTCAATCCACACACCCACGAAGGGTGTGACGTCGATTTCGCCTTTCTTGGATTTCTTCTTCTCAGTTTCAATCCACACACCCACGAAGGGTGTGACGTCATCGATACTACCATAATTAGCTAACGAAACAGTTTCAATCCACACACCCACGAAGGGTGTGACTTCTCCTTGGGAGGCAAAGAACCTTTGGGCACAGTTTCAATCCACACACCCACGAAGGGTGTGACTTTTGACCGAGCGACCAAGGCTGCACGGAGAGAGAGTTTCAATCCACACACCCACGAAGGGTGTGACGAGGTATCGTCTTTTCCTTCTTAGGGCTCTCGATGTTTCAATCCACACACCCACGAAGGGTGTGACATCAGCGCGCATGTTATCAATACGCTGGAGTAAAGTTTCAATCCACACACCCACGAAGGGTGTGACTTTGCAACAGGCTAACGTTAATAAGGCTCAAGCTGTTTCAATCCACACACCCACGAAGGGTGTGACAAATCACCCTCACTTTTATAATAGGTAGGCATAAGTTTCAATCCACACACCCACGAAGGGTGTGACCGTCGAAACCTTGCCAATTAGCTAATTCAGCCTTGTTTCAATCCACACACCCACGAAGGGTGTGACTCGCAACCTGTTCCGATACTTTCGCGATCTGCTCGCGTTTCAATCCACACACCCACGAAGGGTGTGACCACCAAGAGCAGCGTAGATGCCTTCAGCAGTTGTGTTTCAATCCACACACCCACGAAGGGTGTGACAATATGGTGTGCAGATGGTTCTAGACCCATTAAGTTTCAATCCACACACCCACGAAGGGTGTGACTTGCATATCGAAATCCTCTATCCTCCCATTTCTCGTTTCAATCCACACACACACGAAGGGTGTGACCCCATAGATAATGTAGTGCGTTTCTTCTCAGTCTGTTTCAATCCACACACCCACGAAGGGTGTGACAAGGGTAGAAGTTTCATTAACATCGAAACAGGCAGTTTCAATCCACACACCCACGAAGGGTGTGACTCTTACCGCTCTTAATGTTATTAGAGAGATTCAGAGTTTCAATCCACACACCCACGAAGGGTGTGACTGCATATTCAGCAAATAGCTGAATATCATGATGCAAAGATAATTATTTTGCGAAAGATGGCAAAATAATTACACGTAAAATATTATAAAAGGCATAATATTTGTAAGTCACTGATTTTAAGAAGGTGCGAAACTATAGGTTATTTTGCAATACTATAGGTTCGCACCCTCATACATTAAATGATAAGCTCACCAGTAAAGTCAAGCCCCATATCCTTACCCAAAGTCTCAACTTTACGTTTCCAATTTTTTCCAAGAATATAGAACCTAATACTATCTTGTTCAGTATCAATAATCCCTTTTAACTGGTCCCTTAATACGAAAAACTGAGATTCCGTCAAAATACACTCAAAAACAGAGTTTTGAACTCTCTTTCCATAATTTAAACACGCTCTTGCTACATTGCGTAAACGTTTTGCACCATGAGCCGAGGTAATGTTTACATCATAAGTAATCAATACAAACATACACTACTTGATTAAAAATACTGGATAATCATCAATATCCTTACGAATGAATCTCGCCAACAACATTGCTTGAACATAAGGAAGAAGACCTATACTTACCTTTTCATTTAAATAAGGATGAATAATCTGCTCCTTCTTTCTGTTTTGCCAAGCAGACAATATAATCTTACGCCCCGAGTCTGTCATGACGATACCTTCGTCACCCTGCTTGATGAAATCTTTGATGGTAATCTGTTTTCTGTTGATTAAAGATAGAACCAATCTATCACCCAAATATGCTCGCAGCTCCTCCATCATATCCAAAGATAAAGATGCACGCCCTGGTCTTAAAGTATGCATAAACCCTACGTATGGGTCTAAGCCAACAGTCTCCAAAGCCGATGTCATATCATTACATATAAGAGTATATACGAAAGATAACATCGCATTAATCGCATCTTTTGGTGGACGACGATTGCGACCTTCAAATACAAAATCTTCTTTCTGATTTAGAAGAAGACGTGAGAATACACCAAAATAAGCAGTGGCAGCTTCTCCTTCTATTCCTCTCACACTATCTATAGATTCAGCATTCAAAACTCTTCTTTTGCACCGAAGCAGTTCCTCGCAAACACGTTCTATAGCCTCATCATCTCCATTGTCTCTAATAAAACGACGCAAGATATTACGATAGTTTTGGATTTTTCCTCCTATGAAAAGTTTACTGAGATGAAGAGCATAGTTAGGTTCATCAGAATTCTTATATTGTGCTTTTCTCAGCAAAACGTTTCCCCTAGTCGGGCCTTGCGAACGGCTGATATATCTTCCTTGTGGTGAAAGGAAGGTTAGAGAAACATTATTATCTGCACACAGTTTCATCAATCCTGGACTTGCCCCCATATAACCAAAAGTAATAATTTGCTCTATATTATGGATAGGAATACGGAATATCTCGTTTTGCTTCACAGATATCACAACATTCAACCCATCTTTACTTAGATAGGCTTCAGGTGTGGTCACGTATAATGTATTAAGTAATATCCTCATATAGATTCTTGTTTAAATAGGTTGATACTAGAGTACAATCACTCATTTCTGGCATACAGAGATTTACCAGAGAACAATTCTTACAATGATGCTGTTTGGTAGCTTTTGGCAAGATACCGCTTTTAAATACCTCATGCATCTGAAGGGCACATTGAATAGTCGTACTTCTTAATGACTCAGAAATAGAAATTGTTTCTCTATGTTTTACTTCATTATAATACAATGCACCGTATGGAATATGGATACCATACATTTCTTCGAGACACATTGCCTGGGCAGCCAATTGTACTTCATCTCTTTCATCAGGCTTATGATGACCTCTTTTATACTCCACAGGGTATGGTTTCCAATATCCTTTGTAGCGATTATGAGTTATAGCATCTTCTGATGAATCAGCAGGAATAAGTTCTACAGCATCAGTTACACCATATAACCCTAATTCTTTAGAGGCTATATGGAGGGAACGAAGCGTGATAACATCACCATTTTTTTGACGATAGAAGGGATTATCTACATTCTTGTGCAGAATCTGCCCTTCTGTCGTCAGCTTGTTTTCAGCCCATTGTTGCTCGATATGAATCAAAGCCCATTGTCGAGGGCAGAACATAAAGTGCTGTATCCCCGACAACATGAGCATTTCATCTTCAGTATACATGATGATACTAAATCAATTCTTCAACTGATACACCTGGATATATCTTATCCAACTCCTCTTGAGTAGGAACGTTAACATCATAATCGCCAAATGAACGTGGTACCACAACTTTAGGCTTCTTCTGGGTTTTCACCAAATCGAACAATTTATTCGCTGGTGCATTACCCAAAACTGAATCATGTTTGAACACAATTAATTTCTGAGCACTCATCAAGCCTCTTGCTGCAGAACGATCAACATCAAACATATTCTTCAATGCATCAAAGAAAAGTTCCAGGTCTTCCTCAGAGAAGCCCGTTTGTTTGGCAAGGTTGGCAGAGATGAAGCCATGGCAGACATAGAGGCCATAAGGAACGATATATTTACGTCCCATAGTTTGGTTATTCTTTTCAGAAGACTCATCATCCTCTTCCGTGGTTTCTTTCTCTTTCGTAACCGCCATTCGTGTTATTGATATAGGACGAGGAAAAATCTGATCAACGGATTCTGCAAAATCAAATTGAATTGGACCACGAACTCGATCTGATTTACCAGTGGTAGCAATAACTTGCCCGAAAGAACGTATATCGTAATACGTTTCGCAGAGGAAGTTCTTTACTTTCTTTTTATTCTTCACTTTTTCACTCTCCTTTTCTCCCTTATTATTCTGCCCATTTTTTGCAGGCTCATTATTCTCAGTATGAACAGAATTAACCAGACTATCGAGTACCGCACCTTCTGTTATAAAAATATCATATCCAGTCCCCATATTTTTTTCAAAATATGCTTTAGTCTGAACATAATTTCTCACTTTACGTTTTAAGCAGACATCAGAGATGATTCCGTGTCCTGTTTCTGCGTCTATTCTTGGCATATTGCCTGCATCTGGATCTCCATTAGGATTTCCATTTTTAACATCAATAAAGTATACAAAATCTATGCGATTTTTTATTACCTCATTTTTTACTGTTTCACTCATATTGGTATAATTTAATAATTGTATTATTGTTCATCAGAAACTCCGTTCTCTTCTTTATCAACATTTTTACGGAAGTGCTGGTTAAGCTCCTGCTGCTGCTGATAATAACCGAAGAAAAAACACCCTTGTTCTGTTACTGTCAGAACTGGTGGAAATATCATATCTCCTTCAAATTTTGAAAATATTTGCTGTTTCAAATTCTCTATATCATCAACGTTTTTTCCATTTAACTTTTTAAGATAATAATTAGAATTAGCTAATATTGAAGGGAACACCGTTGCAGGAGAAGTCATAGCTGCGTTCATATATTTTGAGCGTAAATCCGACTTCCATTTTTTCATCTCCTCCCAATTGGCTTTCTGCTGGGTATATTCCAAAACCGCAAATAATCTACCACATAAATAGCCTTTATTTGAAATCTGTTCGTTTATCATTTTATTTAAATTTAAATTAAAGTTTCTACACAAATATGCTTTGCAAATAGCAGCACGTTCTGCATCTCTGTATACAAATATGCTATATGCATTTTTGTTTACAGATTTATCAGGACAAGTCTGTTCCGACATTATACGGTTTAGAGCCATTTTGAATAACATATCCGGATATTTATATCCTTTAAAAATGCTTCTAAAAACGGCATCTATCAAATTAGGAACAATGTCATACGACAACTTGCTACCTTCCAATTTAAATGGAGATACAGCTTCAACCATATTCAAAGCGTCAAACTTAATTACACGATTTGCACAAATCTCCATTGCCCGATAATGTTTCAATACAACTTCTGCAAAATCAGACAGAGAACATTCGTTCCAAAAAGAGATAGCTATTCTACCTTTCGACGTAGGTACAACCTCAAGGAAATAGTATCTCTCTTTACCATAGACTCCACACGTTCCCTTTTCCTTTATAACTGAGAAAAAGTCTTTAACTTCTCTTACATTATCAGGATCTACTTCATTTTTTTTCTTTATTCCTAAAAATCTACGCGCCGGCTTTTCTATATGTTCAATATCCTCTTTTGTTGTTGCTGAAGACCAAAAAAGAAGTTTTCTATCTGTCATGTATACCATCTTTCCATTTTTATTTTTCTTAGCAAAAATAGTAAGCTGGTTCTCTTCAGAATTCAACAATCTTTTCAATGCTGAAGTATATGCGTATTCAGAAAATACCGATATAGGAGCATTCTCACCTTGCGACTTGCCATGACTTTCATAACATTTATTATTAAAAGATACGATTTTTCCGTTATCTGCTATTCCAAAAGGAGTACTTCCAAATGTTTTACAGATATTTGTTTTTTCTCCTGACACCAGACATAAGCCAATAGGATTCTTCTCAACTTGGTGATGTAAAAACACTTCGAGCTCTTGCGAATAAGCGCATACAGGATTTTCAAATCCCTTTACTTTAAAGGAAATGGATTTGCTTTTTACCAATTCCTTATATTCCTTATATTTTTTCAACTTCTTGTATTCTCGCTTATTATAAAATTGCTGCAAAGCCTTAAAGTCTCCTCTATTAGGAAACAGACCAACCAATTCATCAAGCATACGTCTAATCTCTTCACAGTGCCAAGTATAATCACATTTATCTATATCCTTTCCATCATAGTTTATCATATACTTTGCACTATCGTATAATAAATTAGCAGGAGCCTTAGTACCAGTTTTATTTGAAGGACGTTGTGCTACAACACATAAGATATTACGCAAAACAACACCCGTAAGAGTTCCATCTTGCTTGATAACAAGCACAAACTCCAACTCACTTACTTCAAATCCTAATGGTGCTATTTCATCAGGATATAATTCTCTACACTTTTGGTAATACTCTGCTAAAGCATTCAAAATCATCTCAACACCTCCTTTCTGTTATCTTTATTTGGCACATTTATTACACCATCCTCCATTATTGCATGAAAGAATTGAGCATCATTTTTATCTGCAGATTCATAAGTCCAATCATAGAACATAAATCCTAAATCCTTATTACCTCCACGACATTCAACCATATCAAATTCGGGATTCTCAATATACTTCCAATTGGCAGCAAACTCTCTACATCCAAGATATGGAGTTGTAAAACACTGTCCTTTTCTTGCTCTACGCTCAAAAATAGCCATATATTTACCAGGATTTTCATCTAACCGTAAGAGTTTTTGCTCTTCCTTATCAATATTTGGGTTTTTACTCTTATTTCTTTTCCACTGAGGAATGAACAAAAATTTGGCATATAATCTATAACGTACATCTTTTAGATAAAGAGTATTCCGCTGGTCTCTATTTTTACCACTGTCAATCAATATAGGTTCAACATTGATTGCATCTGCTTTTATCTCATTTCTTCTAATAGATGTCCATTTTATAGGATTAATCACTTCAATCTTTGTTATTTCCCACTTAATGGCTGGTTTCCAAAATATACACTCAAAGATAGCGCGTGCTGCAGATGGCGTAATTACATCATAACTAACACGTTCTACCTTGAATTCTGGTCTAGTAAAACAGGCTCTTGGTCCCCACACCTCCAAACAAAAGATTTTATCACTATATTGTTTTTTATTCATGTCATTTACTTTATTAAAATTTCATCCAAAAAGATATTTTCAAAAACAAGTCCAATTTCTGGATTATACTGCTTTTCTGATACAGTACAATAAATGCCACTGTTTGGCATCAATTCTTCCACTAATCTTTGCACAAACAATTTTTCAAAATCTCTTTTCTTAATGCTCACCATATATTTACCAAGTTTATTTAGCATATGATTATCAATATAACCATCACTTCTAAACTTTTTCAATATGGAAGCAATATCTTTTGACAACACAACAATACTAACACCGTTTTCTTCTATTAATTTGAACTTTTTATGTATCTTACCAAAATTAATAGCAGGGCAATTCTCCTTATCGTCAAACCCACACTCCTTCTCTATACGTTCTTTATCAAAGTCAGAGCCTTTGTAAAGCCACTTAAAATAATCATACATTGCTTCTGGTGACAACCAATCGCTATAATTATCTTGTCTGAAAAGATTAAATGCGTTTATTTCATTAGATAAAGCACCTTCAGTAGGTCTATGATTAAGTCTAAAAACATAGGTATGCCCCATTTTCAGACGTCCTTCTCTATTACAACGACCTGCAGCCTGCAATATTGAATCCAACCCTGTTTCTTGCCTAAAGACAACAGGAAAATCCATATCGACACCAGCTTCTACCAATTGTGTTGCCACAACTCGTATAATAGGCGTCTTAACTTTTAACATATTCTTAATTTCATCAATTTTTTTATCTACATGTTTAGGGTACATTAATCTTGAAAGATGAAAACGTCCTTTTTGGGGAAGTCTATTATATATTTCTTTAGCATCTTTCCTACTATTGACAATACACAACACACAAGAGTATTGTGATAATCTTTCAGCAATATCATCGTAGGTGGATTCATTGTCATCAGCTTTTATTACTACTCTACGAAGCCTATCATATAACAATTCAGATTCTGATACTATTTCATGCCATTTTTCTTTTTCTATTCCTTTAAAACACCTATTACTCCAACTGTTAAGATTACCACATAAAATTGGCAGACTTGCTGTCATAAAAAGAACAGAAGTTCCAAAGTAGTTATTATATGATTTCAAAATAGCCAAAATCGGATTTAAATATTCTGTAGGTAACGCTTGAACCTCATCTAAAACTATAACACTATTTGCTATATTATGCAGTTTTCTACAATCCGAAGTACTATTTGAAAACATGGATTCAAACAACTGTACATTTGTTGTCACAATAATTGGATAGTCCCAATTATCCATTGCCAAACAGATACGTTCCTGCATTTCTTTATCATTAATTTCATCTTCAACGACAAAATTACAATGATGTTCTAAGACATTTTCTTCACCGAATATGCCTTTTAAAATTTTTGCAGTCTGTACTATAATACTATTGAATGGGATGGCTATTATAATCCTCTTTTGATTATTATAAACAGCATGTTTCATTGCCCACAACATAGAAGATAAAGTTTTACCTCCACCTGTAGGCACAGTGAGACTATAGAAGCCTCGTTCTCCTTCAGACTTTTCCGCACACAAGTCTTGTACTCGTTTTCTTATTCGATTAACTTCTGTATCTTGTTTGGAAATATTCTTCAAATGACGCTCCAATTTTGGCAAGAGTTCTCCTATTGTTTTTTTGGACTGAAAACGTATATATTTTTCAGGATGTTGAAACTTATCAGTATCCAGAATATCTGCATCTTTCAAACAAGAAAACAACATACGTATAAACACAGACAAATCGAAACAATTATCAACATTTTCTATGACTTGCGTATTCATCAACGGTGGTAATATTTTCAAAGGACGTACTTCCTTAGGCATTTTATGCATCATAGATTTTTTAAACTCATCATAATCTTGCATGCCACTATGATGCCCCATAATAGGTTGACTCATTACAGGGTAATATTCTTTATAAAGTTTATCTGCCATTATTGCTCCTACATAAGAATGAGCTTTTCCTAATGGTGTCCAGTTTTTATGTCCCAAAATTCCATTTACGTCACAGATGTAATTTTGGAACTCACTTTTCTCCTTTCCTTTATCATGGAGAATTCCCAAAATATACCCCCAATCACCCATACCAAATTCACTAGCAAACTGTTTTGCTAGCACAGCCACACCAAAACAATGTTCATCATTACTTTGGAAGGCTTCAATCTCACCATTCTCGTTTCTACGTATGTGAGAAATATATTTTGGCATGCTCTCTTGTTCCATACTAGTATATATATTTATTTGTTTACAAAAATACACATTTTCTGATAAATAAAAAAAATCTTTTAACTTTTTTATT
>ENA-OVGJ01001097-OVGJ01001097.1-human-gut-metagenome-genome-assembly--contig:-NODE-1097-length-10368-cov-7.916125_pt1 | contig 10368 bp, 9 predicted proteins | sample MGYA00237772_ERZ505423 | MGnify/ENA primary metagenome ERZ505423 (study PRJEB26158, sample SAMN06016386) | human gut metagenome | biome: human gut; feature: ankylosing spondylitis patient; material...
GGGACAGATTGCCCAAATCCTTCATGGCAGAGAACACTGTGTTCCTTCTTCTTACGGCACTTATCCGTAATTTCTACAAGGCCATTATCCACAGACTTGACGTAAAGAGGTTCGGACTCAATGCAACAAGTCGCATAAAAGCGTTTGTCTTCAGGTTTGTCTCTGTACCAGCCAAGTGGATCAGAACATCAAGGCGGTATGTGCTGAATATCTATACCTGTAATAATGCTTACGCAGATATTTTTCAGACTGATTTTGGATAACGCCTACAACTTATGGGTATGATACTGCGTATTGCCTCAAGTCGCATAGTGGGGCAAGGGGATATTGTGGGCAGAAGTGGGTATTTCAGCCTCAATTTATCTGCTAATTCAGTGATGAGAGGACGTTTAGACGCAAGAAGGACGCTGAAGAGCTTAGTTGCGGATTTGAGGTTTATTAGGTTAATCCATAAGATGATACAAAAATACATAAATAACTCAACAGACTGCCATGTTTGGAGACTTTTCACCTAAACTTTTTAATTCTGTCAATAAAATCAAAAAGCCCCAGTTTCCTCCTCGAAAAGAAGTTAACGCCCAATAACACATTCATACTCAGCGCTATACAATACTCCAAAAACAACCGCAGAACGGTAAATCAATCTCAGCCGATTGATTTACCGTTCTGCGCCAAACGATTTTCCGTTCTCAGCAGGACGGCGTCACGCTTTCCGCAGCCCCGTCCTTTCTGTAAAAGATATGAACTTCACGTCAGAGGACACCCTTACTCGAAGGCAGCTCGTAATGATAGATGTCGCGCCTTACCGCCATCTTCAGGCTACGGGCCAGAGCCTTGAAAATTCCCTCTATCTTATGGTGCTCATTCACGCCTTCGGCCTTGATGTTCAAGTTCATCCGCGCCGCGTCGCTCAGGCTCTTGAAGAAGTGGAAGAACATCTCGGTAGGCACGTCGCCCACTTTCTCGCGACGGAACTCGGCATCCCACACCAACCAAGGCCGTCCGCCGAAATCGAGAGCCACGCTGCACAGGCAGTCGTCCATGGGCAGACAATAGCCGTAACGCTCGATGCCGCGCTTGTCGCCCAAAGCACGCAACAGGCACTCTCCCAAAGCCAGGGCCGTGTCCTCTATCGTGTGGTGTTCGTCCACCTGCAAGTCGCCTTCCGTGCGGATATACAAATCCATTCCGCCATGCTTGCCGATCTGCTCTAACATGTGGTCGAAGAATCCCAATCCTGTACGGATGTCGCACCGACCGCTACCGTCCAAATCCAAGCGTACCTCAATGTCGGTTTCCTTGGTCGTGCGACGCACACGGGCTTTGCGTTCTCCTGCAAAAAGGATTTCGGCAATGCGGTCCCAACTGTTCACGTAGCGGATGCGCTCGTCCGTAAAGGAGTCCTCGTCCTTCTCCTTCAGAATCAAGGCACGGCAACCGAGGTTCAAGGCCAACTGCGCGTCCGTCTCACGGTCGCCGATGACCCAACAGGCCTCCATGTCGTAACCGCCCGAAGTGTAACGTCCCAACATGGCCGTACCCGGCTTGCGCGTGGGCAAATTCTCTTCCGGGAAACTGCGGTCTATCAACACGTCGTCGAACGTTACGCCCTCTCCCTCCAAGGTGCGCATCATCAGATTGTGCACCGGCCAAAAAGTGTCTTCAGGAAAGGCATCCGTGCCCAACCCGTCTTGGTTGGACACCATGACAAACTCGTAATCCAGTTTCTGGCGGATAAATGCCAGATTGCGCATCACGCCCGGCACGAACGCCAGTTTCTCGAACGCGTCTATCTGCTCGTCCGCCGGCTCTTTTATCAAAGTGCCGTCGCGGTCTATAAACAAGGCTTTTTTCATGATGTTCATTTTATCGTCTCCGGTTTGTAAGAACGCAACGCGCCCAACAGGCTGTTGTCCTCCTGCGGCGTACCGATGGTCACGCGCAGGCAGTCGCCGCAAAGTTCCACTCTCGAACGGTTGCGCACGATAATGCCGTTCTTCACCAAATAGGCGTATATCGCATCGGCTCCTTTGACTTTCGCCAGAAAGAAATTGGCATTTGTCGGATAAATCTTCTCGCAGATATCCAGTTCGGCAAAGGCCGCCATGACCTGCCCGCGTTCGCGCAGCAACGTCTTCACCCACTTGTCCACATCGAAACGCTTCTTCAATATCTCCACGGCCTGACGCTGGGTCAGTTGGTTCACGTTGTAAGGGTACTTCACCTTATTAAATAAAGAGATGACCTCTTCGGAGGCAAAGGCCATGCCCAAGCGGATGGCCGCGCTCCCCCATGCCTTGGAAAACGTGTTGAGCACGATAAGGTTCGGATATGCATCCAGTTCTTCGCGGAACGGTTTCTGTTCGGAAAAGTCGGCGTAGGCCTCGTCGATGACCACCATCCCCGGAAAACGCTCAAGCACCTTGACGATTTCCTCCCGCTCCAAGTCGTTTCCCGAAGGGTTGTTCGGCGAACAAAGGAATATCAGTTTCGTGTGTTCGTCCACAGCAGCCAGCAATTTGCCGGCATCCAACCGGAAACCGTCGTCCAACAATACGGGGCGATAGGCCACGTCGTTGATGTCCGCACACACTTTATACATACCGTAAGTAGGAGCTATCGCCACCACGTTGTCCGTCTTCGGTTCGCAGAAAATCCGGAATGCCAAGTCGATGGCTTCGTCACTGCCGTTACCAAGAAAGATTTGTCCGGGCTTCACGCCTTTGACGGGAGCCAACATCTCTTTCACCTCCAGTTGCAAAGGGTCGGGATAGCGGTTGTACGGGGCATTGTAAGGATTCTCGTTCGCATCGAGAAAGACGGAAGCCGCCGCACCCTTGTATTCGTCACGGGCCGAACTGTACGGCTTCAGCGCCCAGATGTTCGGGCGCACCAGTTTTTGCAAAGGTTTCATGCTCATTTCATTTCGGTTTTAATGGATTCCAATCTTACGGTCATGGCATTGCGGTGTGCATCGAGATGCTCGCCTGCCGCCATGAGTTCCACGGTCGGACCGATGGCACGGACCCCCTGCGGCGTAAGTTCCTGAAACGTAATCTTACGGTGGTAGCTGTCCAAGTTGACACCGCTATAAGCCGTGGCATAACCATTGGTAGGCAACGTATGGTTCGTACCCGAAGCATAATCCCCCGCACTCTCCGGCGTATAAGAACCGAGGAACACGCTGCCTGCATTGACCACACGTTCGGCGGCCTGCATGTAATCGGCCGTTTCGATAATCAGATGTTCGGGCGCGTAACGGTTGGTCAGTTCCAACGCCTCGTCCATGTCGCGCACCACGACAAGTTTGCTGTGGGCCAATGCCTGCTCCGCGATTTCCTTGCGCGGAAGGGCAGCCAACTGGCGTTCCACTTCGTCCTGTACCTTGCCGACCAAAGCTTCGTCGGTCGTCACCAACAAGACCTGGCTGTCCACGCCATGCTCGGCCTGCGAAAGCAAGTCGGCCGCCACGAATACCGGATTGGAAGCGGCGTCAGCCAATACCTCCACCTCCGAAGGTCCGGCGGGCATGTCGATGGCCACATCATGAAGCGACACTTGCTGCTTGGCCGCCATGACGTACTGATTGCCGGGGCCGAATATCTTATACACCTTGGGCACGCTTTCCGTACCGTAGGCCATGGCGCCGATGGCCTGCACGCCGCCTGCCTTGAAAATACGGTTCACTCCGGCCACACGGGCTGCGCAAAGGATGGCAGGATGCACCTTGCCGTCACGTCCCGGCGGCGTGCAAAGCACGATTTCACGGCATCCGGCAATCTTGGCCGGTGTGGCCAGCATCAGCACCGTGGAGAAAAGCGGCGCCGTCCCTCCGGGTATGTAAAGCCCCACCCGTTCTATGGGAACGGCTTTCTGCCAACAGGTCACCCCGGGACGGACTTCCACCTTCGTCGTTTCAAAGCGTTGGGAAGCGTGGAACTTCCCTATATTGTCGTGCGCCAAGCGCAAGGCATCCTTCAGTTCAGGCGACACCAGACGTTCGGCCTCGTCCATTTCTTCTTCCGTGACGGCCAGACGCTCCAGTTCCACATGGTCGAACTGCTTTTCGTAGGCCATGACGGCGCGGTCGCCGCCCGTCTTCACGTCGTCCAACACCCTGCATACGGTTTCACGCAACGTGTCCACGTTCATTACGGGACGTTTCAACAGTTCGTCCCATTCTTCTTTTTGCGGATATTTTATCACATTCATTTGCTGTCCTCCTCTTTTTGACATGAAAATACCGGCCTGTCCGGCTCAAAGAATCATCTTCTCCACGGGGACGACCAGAATGCCCTGCGCTCCCAACTCCTTCAGTTTGGAGATAATCTCCCAAAAGCGGGACTCGTCGATGACGGTGTGCACACTGCTCCACCCTTCCTGCGCCAAAGGCATCACCGTGGGACTCTTGGCTCCGGGCAATACGGACACGACATCTTTCACCTTGTCCGACGGCACGTTCATCAGTACGTATTTCTTGTCTTCCGCACTCTTTACCGCCTCGATGCGGAACAGCAATTCGTCCAGAATAGCCTTCTTGGCATCGTCCATATTCCGGTTGGCGATGAGCAACGCTTCGCTCTTCATGACGACGGCCACCTCTTGCAAGTTATTGCTTACCAGGGTGGAACCGGAGCTTACGATATCGAAAATACCGTCGGCCAGTCCGATACCGGGCGCGATTTCCACAGAACCGGTAATGACGTGGATGTCCGCCTCCACTCCGTTTTCCTTCATGAATTTTCTCAAGATATTGGGATAGGAAGTGGCTATCTTCTTGCCTTCGAACCAAGAAAGGCCGGAATAATCCACAGCCTTGGGTATGGCCAACGAAAGGCGGCACTTGCTGAAGCCCAGACGGCGTACCACCACGGCATCCTCCTCTCTTTCCACAAATTCATTTTCGCCCACGATACCCAAGTCGGCCACTCCTCCCGCCACGGACTGCGGAATATCGTCGTCGCGCAGGTAAAGCACCTCGACGGGGAAATTGGAAGACTGCACCAACAAGGTGCGCTTGGATGAACTCACTTTGATGTCGGCCTCCGCCAGGAGCGCCATGGTGTCTTCGTAAAGACGTCCTTTCGACTGTACTGCAATTCTAAGCATATCTGTTTTTTTAATGAAGTATTCTTAAACTATCAAAAAAGGCTCACCGTTCATATCGGCAAGCCTTCATTTCTATCCTTCTATTGGCACACGCGGGACAGCCTACCGATTTCTAACCGTTAGGATGATGATGGTGGCGTGTTGCAATATTCTTCATTTTCTCTTTTATTTGTGGCAAAGTTAAATTATTATCTGCAAATAAACAACAAATTCGCAAGAAAATTACGAAGAAGTTATCACTGGGCAACGAAATCGGCAGTTCTTTTTCTTATGAAAAGCAGTTGTTTCAGTAGTTGATGAGTGGTAAATTCCGCCGGGTGAGCACACAGCAGTCTTTCCTTTTTAAAACGACGTGCAGCCTGGCCGTCATATACTTTTCTACGGTATAGCCTTCGTTTTCAAAGTGAGGGATAATGTCTTCATCTGTCATATCCCGATGGGGGAAAGTGGCCACGGAGTCCGGTACGTTCCAACTTAACAGGATGAAATGCGACGATAGGCGTGCGAGGTTACGTATGGCCGTGGATGCCGATTTTTCAGGGATATAGGGAAGCACGTCCTTGCATACCACGATATCAAAGGGAGTGGAAATATCCAGTTCTTCCGTGAGGTCTGCCACTTCGCAAACAGCATCCCCCTCGGGCAGGAGCATACCGGACAAATCCGGCGTACGGGGATTCGCGTCATATCCGGCAAACGCAAGTCCGCGGCTCCTCCATTGCGAGACATAGTAACCGGCACCGCATCCTATGTCTATTCCCGTCCGTGCCCCTATGTCCCACCACATTTGCGTGACGAAATCGCAAAATGTTTTGTCGTATCCGTATTTCAGGAAACCGTCATACGTCCAACCTCCGGTCTTTGTCAGGCCAATCTCCCTGTCTTGTAGCAGATACCGGTCTATCCTGTCCAATAGCACCGTACTACATGGCAGTTCGATTTTACGGGCGAAAAGGTATTCGTTTTCCAAAAGGTAACGGAAATGTTCACATCCCAAATTGGCGGGACGGTTGCCGTTTTCATGTTTCCAACGGATAAAACGGTGGTTCCAAGGCACGATGTCTTCCTTATCCATTAAATTGACCAATACGGTGGCCACATAACATTCCTCCGGTGCGAAAGTCATCCACATCCGGCCATAAAGCGAGGGGAAGCGGTCGGTATAGTCCAACAAGGTGGTGGCAGCCTTTCGGGTAATGGACCACCATTGCGAACTGCCGTACAGATGGTCGAACTCATCGGGAATGGGGCGTTTTGCCCTTTTGGCCTGTTGTTGCCTTACCTGTTCCCTGACCCACCCGCGCGGATTCCTTTTGCCTGCGGCATAGTCGTATGGATAATAATATTGCAGTCGGCGGAAAGTATTGTCTTCCCAGTTAGGATGCGGCAAATGCAGGTATCCGATGTATTCTTTTCCCGCATTCCGGTTAAAGAACTCCAGGAAATAATCTAACGGACGAGTCGGATAATCTTGCCCGCTGATAAGATGAAAGTAATCGGCATCACTGCGTTGCACAGCCATGCGCAACAGGTGCATTTCGCTTTCCAATACACTTGTGCCGCCCCAGTTCACGTCATATTCACGCGAAACGGCTTTCACTTGTTTGTAACTACGCAACTTTTCTTCCTCTTCGCGTGTGACGGGTTGCTTTTTGTCTATATGGATGAATACGTCGCAATCCTTTTCGAAATATCCAGCCAACCTGCATAGCTGACCGATGTTTTTGTGGGCTAAGATTAAAATGGCATGTTTCATGGCTTTAATGTCGTTGTGTGATTGAATCGGGGAAAGTCCTTAGCATCTCAGGCTTGAACAAATCCTCCTTTTTATAGATGAGTTTCCTGTAAATCTCTTCAATGATAACTGAATCAAGGGAACTTTTTAGCCGCAAAGTCAATGCTGACGATAAATCCTTAATATCCATGTCATCTGTTATATGAAAGACATTCGAGGCTTCCCTAAACGTACCATCTTTACAGAACTCCAACACCATGTAATCCGCATATGGAGACGGGGCGCGATGAGGAGTCATGCAACTTTTGACGACGAAAAAGAAATAGCCTTCCTTGCTTTCGATGTATCGACAAGGTGTCCATTGGAGGTCGCGTGGCCAACACCCACAATCGAGGGTGTCCGGAATTAGGGAGAAACATTCCGGAAAAGGTAAGTCGGCATATGGAGGAGATGGTATAAACAAGGAATCGTTTACGTAAGGATTATCCCATTTCTTAAAATAGGACATAAATTCTTCAAACCGGATAGGGGTGCGGTCGTTCTCCGGATTTTTAATGGTTTCTTTTTGGGCTGTTCCGGTTGTTCTCTCTTTGATTTTCCCGTCCGGGCTTACGTTGTATTCGTACGTTCTTACCGTGTAGGTCAAGTCTTGGTATCGGAGGATTGAAGTACAATCATCCAAAGAGCCTTGCTCCACAAGGAAGTTTGGTGCCTGTCCACTGGGGACTATACGTGTGAAGTACGCTCTCCCATCGTGTCCGACCGTTTTAAAATCCAGGATTTTACCATCGCGTGAATATGTGACGAGCATATAATCGGTAACATCGTTCTCTATGAAATATTGGCTGTTTCCGTCCTTGTAGTCTTGGCAGTGCCTTTTCAGCATGATGGTGATAAACCCTCCACGCTCCATGTAACTTCCTTTTTGCCAAAAGACATCGTCCTGTCCACAAAGGCAGTCGTCTTGTATTGGAGGAAGAAAACGAGCATACATGTCGTTATCTATCAAAACTGAATCGGATATGGTTCTCTCCCCAAATGATGTCATATTAATTTGGGTGCACTTCTTAAACCCTGACAAGAAAGTGCGGAATGCTGCCGGTTGGGCGGTTGCATGTGCAAAATGTGATAAAAAGAAGAATATGAATATGTTTCGTAGGAGCATGAATGATTATTATATTTTTTATTAATCTGATAGAAGATGTGTTAGCGTGTACTATACTTCTTCTATCAGATTAAAATAATTGTTTATATCTATTTATTCTGTCTTATACTTGTAAGAGTATAATAATGTGTAGAACCAGTACAAGTATTGGTACTTTTCATGAGGTTTCCTTCTCTTGTGAATTTATTAGCCGAACTTGTACCCCTTGTTACGTATTTTGTTGCAGGGTCAAAGTAATGATATCCTGTATTCTGATTTCCTCCAACAATAATTACAAAATGATCTCCAGCTTGATCGTCTTTAGTTGGTCCCATGGATGTTCCCGGCTTATAATCTACAGCTACAATAACAGGTTTCTTTTGTTTCAACTGCCCATCTATGTAGTTTAGCCCATTAATAAAATTATCAGTAGCTGTTGTTACACATCCGTTTTTGTCAAAATGTGTCATGGCGATTTCCGAACCACTCAATTGGCAGTTAGCAAAGGCTAACATTTCACGGCATCTGCGCAAGCAGCCTGCTGGGTCTGTGTCCAAGTATCCTCTAAAGGCCGATTTTGGGAGGACATCAGGTGTGCTTGTAGTACTTCCCGTACCACCTCCTCCATGGGAAGTCCCTCCACCACCTCCACCGGTACCTCCTCCACCTCCAGTCGGTGGTGTTGGTGGTGTCGGAGGATTATGGTCGTCATTCTCTTCAGAATCATCCGAAGGCCATGAATCATCCGAACTACTGCTGGATCCGGAGTCAGGATAAGATGCTGTAACAACGGGTTGCTTCATGCAATACCCCTGTCCTTCCACGTATCCCCCCTGCCATGTCCCGGCATCAAGCATTTCTTCATATTCTTCTTGCGTGTAGGGGTTGGTGGAACTTCCTTTCGGCCCGCTTGAGCTGCTCATCGGGCTGACACCGTAATAAGGTTTAATCGTTTTCATGATGTTTTTCTTTTTAAATGGTTATTATTTATAGGCTGTACATTTTGCATTGCCTTATATCTCATTGACGCAGAAAACTTTCATTTCACAGGTGAGGAAACAACTAATAAGCCTTTCTGCCAAAAATGAAACCGCCCGCCGCTGGTACATGACATTGTCATACCGAAAATCCCTAAGGGCTTTTTGCATATAACGTTCGGGCTGCATGTCTAACCTGTTCTTGCGGTCGAATGCTTCGAGTATGGGAAAGAGAAAAAGGCAGAGACGCTCAAAGTCTTCCCACATCATGACGAAACTGCAAAACGGTATGAAAGTCCGGCTCTCCAACATGTAACGGGAATATTTGTTGCATTCACCGTAACGTTCGTTGAGGATGTCCACGGCATCATAGAAATCCTGATAATTATGTGCACCTTTGTAGTGACCGAAGACATGGCAATTGCGATTGATGGCCAACACTTGGCATGCGCCGGGTTCCACATCCGCTATTCGTCCAAATCGCCTGCGGTAATGGCAGAATCCCACTCTCCGGCTTTGGATTCCGTTTTTCCATACATAATATAAAGTGACGATTTCGGAATAGAACGGATTCAGGTGGTTGATGTTCTCTCCCTCACTTCCGGTATCATTACCCTTGAAGAGGCGCATTACGTTGTCTTCAAGCAATCCGAATTGTTCGATTTGTTCATCCTTGTGGTATGTGCACCAAATGGTAAGGTCTTTCATTTGCTTTCCATTATAATTAGGTTGCTACAAATATATGAAGAATGTGTGGAACATTCAATGCCTTTTATCGTTTTTTAAAGGATAAGTTCTACGTCGGCTATTTTATATTTTCCGTCTTGGCATTGGAGAGCCACTCGAATCTTCATGTATCCATAGCTTACCGTGAAGCATCCTTTGGCTTCAGAAGGATGGACTCGCAAAGAATTATACCAAAAGACATCGAAATCGTCATTTCCAATGACGGGATCGAACATAGGGTCTTCCTGTTCTACCTCTTTTCTTGACCGGACGTATTTTTCCTGCATGATGGGAGTACAATAAGCCTCTCGCAAGTGTTTTAATCCTTGTTCCAAATCCGGTCTCATTTTTATGTAGGTATAGACGTATGACTTGTAAAAGGTTTCCACAAATGTCTTCCCGTCTTGATTGTCTATGACCTTTTCCTCTGGAATATCAAACCAATAATCTCCGTAATTACGGTTGCCCCAATCAGGCGTTACGTACGAAATACGTACTTTTCCCAAGGAATCTGCCGTGATACGTAATGGGATATAGGTTGCCGAATCTTTGGGATACGGGCGGTATGACACTTCGTACCAACAGCCAGACAGGTGCTTGCACCGTACGGACTGAATGGAATATTCCGTAACATCTTGCGCCCGAATCATGGGGTCACTATCCGTAGCGCATGCCAG
>ENA-OVGJ01001098-OVGJ01001098.1-human-gut-metagenome-genome-assembly--contig:-NODE-1098-length-10366-cov-2.674328_pt1 | contig 10366 bp, 9 predicted proteins | sample MGYA00237772_ERZ505423 | MGnify/ENA primary metagenome ERZ505423 (study PRJEB26158, sample SAMN06016386) | human gut metagenome | biome: human gut; feature: ankylosing spondylitis patient; material...
TCAGCAGGACTAAAGTACCTGTTAAGACATTGCTTGGTGAATCCAAGATTAATGTATCTGATTTCATTAACCTTCAGGTGGGGGACATTATTAAAATTGATAAAAAAGTTGATCAGGAACTCGATGTTTATGTTGGCAACATCAAGAAGTTTAAAGCATTACCTGGTTACTTTGAAGATAAATACGCAGTTAGAATAACGGACGTAATTAGAGAGGAGAGTGAGTAAAAGATGGATGGTATGTTATCACAGGATGAAATCAATGCATTATTGAATGGAATGTCTGCTGATGATAGTGCTGACAATGAAACATCGGAGACACCACAGGAAAGTAATGAGTCTGCAAGTGATAATACTCCGAACACCGATAAACCAGAGGCCCTTTCTGATACTGAGAAAGATGCAGTTGGCGAGATATCTAATATAAGTATGGGTACAGCAGCGACAACACTTAGTTCACTGCTTAACCAGAAGGTTAATATAACGACTCCTAGGGTTGAGGTAGCAGATTGGGATAAGCTTTCTAGAAAGTATGACAGACCTTGTGTAATGCTTCAGATTAGATATAAGGAAGGTATAGATGGCAATAATGTACTTATTCTTAAGGAGAGAGATGTTAAGATAATTACTGACCTTATGATGGGAGGCACAGGAAATGTAGATGATGGAGAAGAACTTACAGATCTGCATCTTAGTGCAATAGGTGAGGCTATGAACCAGATGATGGGTTCAGCAGCTACCTCTCTTTCATCAATGTTTAACAGGAAGATAGATATAAGTCCTCCAATTGCTAATATTGTTGAAACATATAATGAGATGGATGAAACACTTCCACAGTTTTTAAATGACAATTTTGTAATTGTTGCATTTAAGATGCAGATAGGGGATTTAATTGATAGTGAGATTATGCAGTTATATCCTATTGATTTTGCTAAGGAACTTTTAACAATGTTCTCAATTGATCAGGAAGCACAGTCAGATAACAGTTCAGCAAGCACAGAACCAACACCCGCTGAACAGACGGCAGCACCGCAGCCACAGGCAGCTACAGCACCACAGGCAGCTACAGCACCACAGGCAGCTACAGTACCACAGCAGCCAATGCCAGATATGTCACAGCAGGGTATGATGCAGCAGGGAATGCCAATGCAGGGTATGCCTTACGGATATGGAATGCCAATGCAAGGTATGCCTTATGGATACGGAATGCCAATGCAGCAGGCACCTGTGAAGGATGTTAATGTTTCACCGGCATCATTTCAGCCATTTCAGGCTGATGTTAATCCACTTGTTCAGCAGGAGAACATCGATTTGATTATGGATGTGCCTCTTGAAGTAACAGTTGAACTTGGAAGAGTATCAAAGTCAATTAAAGACATTCTTGATTTCGCACCGGGAACAATCGTTGAACTTAACAAGATTGCAGGAGAAGCAGTTGATGTATTAGTTAATGGCAAATATGTTGCCAAAGGTGAAGTTGTTGTAATCGAAGAGAACTTCGGTGTAAGAATTACAGAAATTATCAAGTAATAATTTATTGTTTTTTAATAAAAAGATATATCAAAATTGGACTTGATGATGTATAATACTTACGGATTTTTATTTAGTGAATAATTTATATTTTAGTTAAGATAGGAGATTCATATGGCTAAGAATATTTTAATTTGTGATGATGCAGCATTTATGAGAATGATGATTAAGGATATACTCACAAAGAATGGTTACAATATCGCAGGAGAGGCTGAGAATGGTGCTAAGGCTGTTGAGAAATATGCAGAATTAAAGCCAGACCTCGTACTTATGGATATTACAATGCCTGAGATGGACGGAATTGAAGCACTTAAGAAGATTAAAGAAACAGATCCTAACGCAGCTGTAATTATGTGTTCAGCTATGGGTCAGCAGGCAATGGTAATTGAATCAATTCAGTCAGGAGCTAAGGATTTTATCGTAAAGCCATTCCAGGCAGATAGAGTATTAGAGGCTGTTCAGAAAGTTGTTGGATAATGACAGTTGCACTTATGAGCAGCAGGCTTGAAGCATTTGCACAGCTTTTTACTCTTCTTATTGTATTTATATTTGTATTGGCAGCTACATATTTTGCAACCCGTTTTGTTGGTAATTACCAGAAGAATAAGCTTTCCGGAAGTAATATACAGATATTAGAGACTATGCGTATATCTAATACAAAGTATATTCAGGTTATTAAGGTTGGCGGGAAGTGTTTTGCAATAGCTGTTACTAAAGATAATGTGAGTTTTCTTTGTGAATTGAATGAAGATGAGCTTATATATAATTCTTCTAGTGATACAGGTACAATTAATAAGGAGAGTTTTAAGGCTGTTTTGGAGAAATTTAAAGAGGACAAGCCAGAAGGTTAGGCGGGTTTATTGTATGTTACATTGGTTGAGAAAGCATAAAAAGTCATGCATAAGAGGATTTGCAGCAGTCAGTGCAGTATTTGGTGTGATGTGTGGCGTTACAGCTAAGGTTCTTGCTGCGGAAGGTGATGACAATCTTATAAGCATAGGCATATCGGCAGGTGATGGCAGTGATATGGCAAGCGTTTTACAGATGTTGATTGTATTGACAGTAATATCGTTAGCACCATCAATACTTATTATGCTTACTTCGTTTACCAGAATTGTTATAGTGTTGCATTTTACAAGAGCAGCTATAGGTACACAGACTGTTCCACCTAATCAGATAATTATAGGATTATCATTGTTTTTGACGGTGTTTGTTATGGCACCAACATTTACAGAGATATATGATAATGCCATAACGCCGCTATCTAATAATGAGATGACGGCAGAGGAGGCATTTGATGAAGGTATTAAGCCGCTAAGAACATTTATGTTAAAGCAGACTTCTACCAAGGATCTGGATACATTCCTTAAAATTGCAGGATATGAAGAAGGTTCAGTCAAATCAGAAGATGATATAACATTAAGGGTTTTAATTCCATCATTTATAATAAGTGAATTGAGAATTGCATTTATTATTGGTTTCCTTATATATCTTCCATTTATTGTTATTGATATGGTAGTATCTTCAACGCTTATGTCAATGGGTATGATGATGCTCCCACCAACAACAATATCTACACCGTTTAAGATACTTCTGTTTGTTATGGCAGATGGATGGAACTTGATTATTGGTAATTTAATGATGACATTCAAATAATAAAGGTGGGACTGATATATGGATACTGGTACAGTTATTAATATTGCAAGGCAGACAGTATGGATTATAGTAAAAACAGCTGTTCCTGTACTTCTTGTTTCAATGATTGTTGGTTTGGTTATAAGTCTTTTTCAGACACTTACATCTATTCAGGAGCAGACTTTGACATTTGTGCCGAAGCTTATTGCAATTCTTTTAACATTAATGCTTTTGGGGGCATGGATGTTAAATCAGATTACAGGATTTATGGGGAATTTGTGGAATTTCTCACAGTATATTTAATTAAAGGATTAAGATATAATGATTAATTATGAGGTTGCGCTTGGACAATTTGAGCTATTTGTTTTAATATTAATTCGATTAGCTTCATTTGTTTATGCCGCACCTTTTTTTAATACTGCCAATGTTCCACGAAAGTTTAAAGTTGGTTTTGCAATTGCACTTAGTGTGATTGTTTATGCTATTCATCCAGATATGTCGGTAGAATATGATAATATGATTGATTATTGTATAATTGCACTGCAAGAAGTAATAGTAGGAGTAATACTTGGTGCGGCGAGTTTTTTTTGTGTTCAGATTATACAGTTCTCAGGTAAGATAATTGATATGGATATAGGTATATCTATGGCACAGTTATATGATCCTACAACAAGAATGCAGGTGGGTATTATGGGCAACTTCTATTACTATATGTTAATGCTTTTGCTTATAATATCAGGTATGCACAGATTTCTTATAGAAGCTATCGTTGAGACATATAATGTTATACCTATAGGTGGAGTCAAATTCAGCGGTGCGATATATTCGACTGTTATACAGTTTATGACAGATTATTTTGTTATAGGTTTCAGAATAGCACTGCCGGTGTTTGCCACAACACTTCTTCTTAACTGTATTCTTGCCATACTTGCAAGGATAGCACCACAGATGAATATGTTCGTTGTTGGTATGCAGCTTAAGATATTTGTTGGAATATTTGTTATATTCTTCACGATAAGTATGCTGCCTGCTGTATCTAATATTATATTTGAAGAGATTAAGGATTTGTTTTCACTACTTGTAAGGGGAATGAGCTGATATGGATGATACAACACTGTTATTAAAGTTAGACTTGCAGTTCTTTGCCAAAGATGGACCGGGTGGAGAGAAGACAGAGCCGGCTACAAGTAAAAAGCTTAATGATATACGAAAAGAAGGTCAGGTTGCCAAGAGTAAGGAAATTATTACGGCAATTTCACTGATGTCGCTTTTTATTATTCTTAAGGTGTATTTGTCAAGCCTTGGAACAGGACTTATAGATGTCTATAAGGAAATCTATAGCTCAGTACCACTTGTTATATCTGAAAGTGCCAGCGGGCTTCAGACAAGAATGGCGACAACGGTACTGAGGCAGGTTATTGTTGATGTTGTAAAGCTTGCTATACCGATACTTATCGTGGCAGTTGTCATAGCAGTACTTGGTAATATGTTACAGCAGAAATGGATGGTTACAGCAAAGCCACTCCAGCCAAAGTTAAGCAAGTTAAGTCCGATAAGCGGTCTTAAGAGAATGTTTTCAGTAAGACAGCTTATGGAACTGTTAAAGTCTATTGCGATGATAGCGCTTATTATGGTGGTAGTATATACGACTATCAAGAGTAAAATGAATGTGCTTCTTACATTTTATGATGTTGGACTTAATGCCGCACTGTCCACGATAGGAAGCATAATAATTGACTTAGGAATTAAAATAAGTGCGGTGTTTCTTATAGTTGGTTTTGTCGACCTTATATATCAGAGACATAAGTTCAAGAATGATAATATGATGACAAAGCAGGAAGTTAAAGATGAGTATAAAAACTCAGAAGGTGATCCGCAGGTTAAGGGCCAGATACGAAGGAAAATGCAGGAAATATCAAGAAGAAGAATGATGCAGCAGCTTCCAGAGGCAGATGTTGTTATCCCCAACCCGACACATTTTGCGGTTGCACTAAAGTATGAACCAAATGCAGGAAAAGCTCCAGTTGTTATAGCAAAAGGTGCTGATTATCTTGCTTTTCAGATAAAGGATAAAGCAAAGGAATATAACATAGCAATAGTAGAGAATAAGCCGCTTGCACGAATACTTTATCATAATATAGATGTAGGTATGGAGATACCACCAGAATTATATCAGGCTGTTGCAGAAATTCTTGCTACAGTTATGCGAACAAATAATAGATTATAATCAAAATATGTGGTATTATTAATATTACAATATTGTGATATTAAGATATGAAAAGATATGGGAAGGAGAAATAAAGTGAAGCTAAAGAGAAATGACTTATTCATTGGAATATATATTCTTTCAGCAGTATTATTCTTTATTATTTCAATTCCTTCGTGGTTACTTGATATATTACTTGCGTTTAATATAATGGTTGCGCTTGTTATATTATTTAATTCATTGTATGCAAAAGAAGTACTGGATATGGCCGCATTTCCAACTATGCTGTTATTTACAACTATTTTTAGAATATCACTTAACGTTTCATCAACAAAGCTTATCTTAAGGGATGGATACGCAGGTAATGTCGTTGCCACATTCGGTAAGTTTGTTGGTGGTGGTAATCTTGTCATAGGTACCATCATATTCATAGTACTGATTATTGTACAGTTTATCGTTATCAATAAAGGTTCTGAAAGAGTATCAGAAGTAACTGCCAGATTCACACTGGATGCCATGGCAGGTAAGCAGATGGCGATTGATTCAGATCTTAATACAGGTGCAATAACAGATAAAGAAGCAGCGGAGAGGAGAAAGAAGCTGCAGCAGGAAAACAGCTTCTTTGGTTCTATGGATGGTGCTACCAAGTATGTTAAGGGAGATGCGACAGCAGGTCTTATTATCACAGCTATCAACCTTGTAGGTGGTGTCGTTATGGGCATGATGTATCAGGGATTATCTATCAATGAAGCACTCTCTACATATGCCATACTTACAATCGGTGATGGGCTTTGTTCACAGATTCCATCACTGCTTATATCATTATCAACAGGTATTCTTGTTACAAAGGCATCAAGTGAGGGTGAACTTGGTGATGAGATGGTTGGACAGCTTTTCTCTATGGACAGGGTGCTTATTATGGTAGGAGCAGCACTTACACTGCTTGGTGTTGCAACACCACTTCCTATATATATATTTGTACCACTTGGCGTGGCACTTATTATATATGGAAGAAAGCTTAAGGATAAGACAGGAGAAGCTACTATCGAGGAGATGGCAGAAGCAGAGGAAACAGAGGCGCAGGAGATAAGAAAGCCGGAGAATGTTGTTTCACTTCTTAATGTCGACCCTATTGAGCTTGAGTTTGGTTATGGTATTATTCCGCTTGCCGATGTTAATCAGGGTGGTGACCTTCTTGACCGAGTTGTTATGATAAGACGACAGGTTGCACTTGAACTTGGTGCAGTTGTTCCTATTATTCGTTTAAGAGACAATATCCAGCTTAACCCTAACCAGTATGTTATTAAGATAAAGGGCATACAGGTAAGTGAAGGTGAGATATTATTTGATCATTATATGGCGATGAATCCGGGATATGTTGAGGAAGAGATTACAGGTATTCCTACATTTGAGCCTTCATTCCATCTCCCAGCCATATGGATAACTGAGAGCCAGAGAGAAAGAGCAGAGTCGATGGGTTACACAGTAGTAGACCCACCTTCAATAATAGCTACACATCTTACAGAGGTTATAAGACAGCATATTGCTGAACTCCTTACAAGGCAGGATGTACAGAACCTTATTAATAATATTAAGGATAATAACTCGGCACTTATTGAAGAACTTGTTCCTAAACTGCTTGGAATTGGTGAAATCCAGAAAGTATTACAGAATCTTCTTGAAGAAGGCATATCAATAAGAGATTTGGTTACTATATTTGAAACATTAGCAGACCATGCTGCGGTTACAAGGGATACAGATATTCTTACAGAGTATGTAAGACAGAGCCTGAAGAGAGCTATATCTGGAAAGTATTTCCCACCTAATGAGGTCACCAATGTTATTACGCTTGACCCTAAGGTTGAACAGGAGATTATGGGAGCTGTTAAGAATACAGAGCAGGGTTCATACCTTTCATTAGACCCTGCACGTACAAAAGCGATTATGGATTCACTTGGTGAAGAGTTAAAGAAGCTTGAGGATATGGGTAAAAATCCGGTTGTTATCACTTCGCCTATAGTCAGATTGTACTTTAAGAAGCTTGCATCTGATTATTACAAGGATATTATTGTTATTTCATACAATGAAGTTGAGTCCAATGTCGAATTACAGTCAGTAGGGATGGTGACAGCATAATGATAGTTAAGAAGTTTCAGGCACCAACAGAGATGGAGGCCATAGTTAAAGCAAGAGAAGAGCTTGGAAGCGCAGCAGTTGTGCTTAACATAAAGACAATAAAGCAAAGAGGTTTTGCAAGATTATTTAAAAAGGATGTAGTTGAGGTTACGGCTGCGCTTGAGGAAAAAGATATAACTGATGGAATTAATAAAAGCAGACCAACTTTTGATAACAGTCTGAACAGCCAGCAGGAGTCAGCTGTACATATGATTAATCAGAGTATGGTATCAAATGGAAGTACTTCTTCGATTAATCTTGTGGCAGATGATGATATATCAGTTACATCTGCTTCGGCTATAGAACAGAAGCTTGACAGTCTTCATAATCTTTTGCAGAATCAGGGCAGTGCTGCGTCTTCTTTTAACAGGTCACAGCCGGGTAATGTGCCTGACAGGACAGGCATACAGCAGGATTATAGATCTGCACAGGCACCGGCAGCAGAAGGATATATGAAAAGAATGTCTGATATAAGAGATGATATATCAGGAGAAAATATAGAAATCCAGCAGGTAAGACAGAGAGAAAATGTCAATTACAAGTTCTTACAGCTTATATACAATAAGCTTATAGATAATGAAGTTGATAGCAGGTATGCAGATGAGATAATAGGTGAAATAGAGAACTCGCTTAAGAAGGAGTCTAATCTTGACAGTATACTTTCAGCTGTATATCAGAAGATTATACTTAAGCTCGGAAAGCCAAAGACTATTACACTTGGTGATAAGGCAAAGGTTATATTCTTTATAGGTCCTACGGGTGTAGGAAAGACAACAACTATTGCTAAGATTGCCTCAAGCTTTAAGATAGAGAAGGAAGCAAAGGTAGCCTTTATAACGGCCGACACATACAGAATTGCAGCTGTTGAACAGCTCAATACATATGCATCCATCATAGATTGTCCGGTAAGCGTTGTATATTCAGTTGAAGATATGAATAGGAGTCTTTCTGAATATAAGGACTACGACCTTATTCTTGTTGATACAGCAGGAAGATCCCACAAAGCAGAGGCACAGATGGATGAGCTTAAGGCATTTATAGCAGAAGTAGCACAAAGAGAAGATGAGTTTGATTTTGAATGTTATCTTACATTAAGTATGACAACAAAGTACAAGGACCTTAGAAATATTGCTGATAAGTATGACGATGTTGACTGGGCAGTTATATTTACGAAACTTGATGAAACATGTTCTCTTGGTAATATACTCAATGTCCGTATGTTGACGGATCGTCAGTTATCCTATACAACATCAGGACAGAATGTACCTGATGATATAGAGGTTATTAACGAACAGGGAGTTGCCAAGCAGTTACTTGGAGGTGGCGAATGATGATGGATCAGGCTGAAAATCTGCGTAATATGATTAGAAGGCAGAATCAGAGCAATATTATAAATGCGAGGGTTATAGCAGTAACTAGCGGGAAGGGAGGAGTTGGAAAGTCCAATCTTTCAGTTAATCTTGCACTTGAACTTACAAGAATGGGTAAGAAAGTTATAATACTTGATGCTGACTTCGGTCTTGCCAATGTTGAGGTTATGTTTGGGATTATCCCAGAGTATAACTTAAGCGACATTATGTTTAAGGGGAAAGAAATAAAAGATATTGTAACAGAAGGCCCTGAGGGTGTTGGTTTTATATCAGGAGGTTCAGGAATAGCTAATCTTGTTAATCTTGATCAGGACCAGATCAAAAGACTCGTAGGAAAGCTTACAGACCTTGAGGAGCTTGCTGATATTATAATAATAGATACGGGAGCAGGTATATCTCCAAGTGTAATGGAGTTTCTGCTCGCGAGTCCTGAAACTATTGTTGTGACAACACCTGAACCTACATCAGTCACTGATTCATATGCACTTCTTAAAGCACTCAGCATGAATGAAGGGTATAATAAAGATGAATGTACAATCAAGATAGTGGCAAACAGGGTTGAGTCAGAGAATGAGGGACGCAATCTTTATGAGAAACTTAATGCAGTTGTATCTAAGTTTCTAGGTATAAAGCTTGAATATCTTGGAAGTGTTCCACAGGATTCAAGTGTAAGAAAGGCTGTTATGAAACAGAAGCCTGTAACGATAGTGTATCCGGCAAGTTCAGCAGCAAGACATTTTAAGCGCATTGCAGCAGATCTTCTTGGTAATGAGAACGATGTTCCAGAAAACAAGAAAGGAATACGAAGCTACTTCAAGAATGTGTTCGCAAGGAAAATGTAGAAGAAAGCTTAAGATAATCCATAAGATAAGTCTATGAAAGTGGAGGTGAAGTACAGATGTTTGAAACACTAAAGTTGGGAAGCAGAGTGGAAATGGTGTTTAAAAACAGGCTGAAGGGTGATGATAGTACAACTGAGTATGTAAGCCAGATACTTGACTTTAGCGATGACGGCATTATATGTGCCATGCCTATATATGAAGGGCATATAGTTCCTTTACAGGAAAGAAAAAGATTCGAGGGATACTTTTATTCCGACAATAAAATATACCGTGCATCGTGCATTGTAAAGGCAAGGGGAAAGCAGGATAACCTTCATGTAGTGGAAATAGGACTTGAATCAAAACTTATAAAAGTACAGAGAAGAGAGTACTTCAGATTGAGCTGTAGTATTCCGGCTACAATAAGATGTATGACAGTTATGAATGAAGGTAAGGATGATTTTAAAGACAGTGACTTTTCAAAAGAAGAAATAGAGTGTACAATAATTGATATAAGCGGAGGCGGTATAAAGGCTTATTCAAAGCAGATGTTTGAAAAAAGTTCAGTTGTACTGCTTAATTTTACACTTAAGTTTAAGAATGGTAACAAGGAAAAGAGCATAATAGGGA
>ENA-OVGJ01001099-OVGJ01001099.1-human-gut-metagenome-genome-assembly--contig:-NODE-1099-length-10361-cov-2.586260_pt1 | contig 10361 bp, 8 predicted proteins | sample MGYA00237772_ERZ505423 | MGnify/ENA primary metagenome ERZ505423 (study PRJEB26158, sample SAMN06016386) | human gut metagenome | biome: human gut; feature: ankylosing spondylitis patient; material...
TACCTAATAAAATCGAGGAAGAACTCAAAAATCCTTTTGTGCAATGCTTGAAGATCAATATCACAATCAACACAAAAAGTGCCAGCAGCAGATTCTCCATCGAGCCAAAATCTTCCGCCTTGTTTCCACCGCCAAAAGAATTGATTCCAACAGAAATCAGACTTAAACCGATGGACATAACAACTGTACCTGTCACAACCGATGGGAAAAACTTCCGAAGCGGTTTTAAAAAGAACCCAAGCACCGTCTCAAAAAAACCGCCTAAAATTGATGCCCCCATGATTGCTCCATATGCGGATACACCGCCCCCCATCGTTGCTGCAACGCTGTTAAATACACCAATAAACCCGGATGATGTACCCATGATGATCGGTACACGTCCGCCGACCGGACCGATTGCAAAAAGCTGCACCAATGTCACAATTCCTGCAACAAGCATTGCATTCTGAAGCAGGGAAAGCTGCAGCCCAGCAAACTCTCCTCCTGCGATTCCACAGGCACCTGTGATGATTAAAAGCGGTGTAAGGTTTCCAACAAACATCGCCAAAACATGCTGCAATCCAAGAGGAATTGCCTGCGCAAGCGGCATCTTTCCATCCATCTGAAATGCCGCATCCGATAACTTAAAACTCTTTTTCATCTGTTTTTCTCCTTGTATTCGGTATTTACTTATCTAAAATCATCTTCTGGCATCGACATCAATATCTTCTCCGGTGTGATCGGAAGTTCTCTGTGCCATACACCTGTCGCCCGGTAAATTGCATGAGCAATCGCCGGTGCCGGTGTGTTGATCACGATTTCTCCGATGGATTTTGCGCCAAATGGACCTGTCGGCTCGTAGCTATTTTCAAACTCAACCCGTAGGTGTCCCATGTCCAGCCGCGTTGGGATTTTATATTGCATAAAATTGGACTCAACCGGTTTTCCGGTTTCATCATATGTGATATTCTCAAACAACGTATGACCGATTCCCTGCACGATTCCACCCTCTGCCTGGATACGTGCAAGTGCCGGGTTGATTGCGATTCCACAATCCACAACTGCCACATAATCGAGGATTTTTACCTCCCCTGTATAGCGGTCAAGCTCAATTTCCACCATACCAACCATATATGGCGGTGGAGAAACCGGTGAAGAATGCGATGCAGTCGCAACCGCTGCAATATCATTTGCCACCTGATCCTTCACACTGATCTGCGCCAGTGTGACACGCTCGTCTGTGTTAATCTTCCGCACACACCCATCTTCGAATACCGTTTCTTCCGGCTCACATCCAAGCATTCCCGCCGCAATCGCACACAGTTTTTTCTTCAGTTCCTCGCAGGCAAGTTCTACTGCTTTTCCTGTTACATAGGTAGTCGAAGATGCATAAGAACCGGAATCATACGGAGATGCGTCCGTATCTGCACCAAATACTGCCACGTCATCCACAGAGCAGTCCATACACTCAGCCACCATCTGTGCCAGAATCGTATCACAGCCGGTTCCCATATCTGCCGCACCGATGATCAGGTTAAACGTTCCATCATCTGCCAGTTTCACAGTTGCGGAACCGACATCGACGTTGGATATACAGGAACCCTGCATCGCCATCGCAACACCGGCGGTCCGCACTTTTCCATCGCCCATCTCCCGGACCGGATATTTCTCTTCCCAGCCAAAAAGCTCACGGCATCTTGCCATACAGCGGTCAAGCGCGCAGGCATTTGCAGTCTCTCCATAATACGCCGGCATCTTCATGCCCTCCCGGAGCATATTTTTCTCCCGAATCTGCGTCGGGTCGATGCCAAGCGACTCCGCAAGCTCATTGACCGAGGACTCCAGAGCAAAGATTCCCTGGGTTGCGCCATAGCCGCGATAAGCGCCCGCCGCCATTGTATTTGTATAGACAACATCGTAACCAAACCGGAACGCCTCAAGTCCTCCTGTATAAAGCGGAATTGACTTGTGTCCGCTAAGTCCGACCGTCGTCGGTCCATGTTCCCCATATGCACCTGTATTGGAAAGTGTGTACAGATCAAGTCCGCGGATATGTCCGTCCCGGTCTGCACCCAGCCGGACAGTGACTTCCATCTCATGCCGCGGCGAACCCGCGATCTGGCTTTCGTACCTTGTGAAGATGAGTTTCGCCGGACGCCCCGTCTGCATCGTCACAAACGCCGGATACACTTCGCTGACTGCAGTCTGCTTCGCGCCAAATCCACCACCGATCCGCGGTTTTTCCACGCGGATTTTGCTTTTCGGGATTCCAAGCGCTCTCGATAAAATCCGGCGCACATGGAAAACAATCTGTGTCGAAGAAATCACATGCAGTCTTCCATACCGGTCAAGACATGTATATGTGCGAAATGTTTCCATCATCGCCTGGTTGAACGCACGCATATGATAAGCATGGGAAAATGATACCTCACAGTCCGAAATCACGGCATCGACATCGCCATCTCCGCTCAATTCATGTGCGATCACATTCCGTTTTGCATCACCGCCCACATCAACCGGCGGATACCAGTCATCCTCCGGATGCACAAGCACCGGATTATCCTTCGCTTTGTGGAAATCAAGCACCGGCTCCAACACATTGTATTTCACTTTCACAAGCTTCATCGCTTTGCATGCCGCTTTTTCATCCTCTGCTGCAATGATTGCGACAACATCTCCCACAAACCGCACGTGCCGGTCGATAATCAACCGGTCATACGGAGATGGTTCCGGATAAGTCTGACCTGCGATTGCAAACCTCGTCTTCGGCACATCCTCCCATGTATAGATATCCACCACGCCCGGAATTTTCTTTGCAATTTCTGTATGGATTTCTTCCACAATCGCATTGGCATGCGGACTGCGCAGAAGCTTCACGACAAGCGCAGGGCCCGTGATATCATCTGTATACACCGGTTTTCCCAGCAGCAGCTGCATGGAGTCTTTCTTCCGGACTGATTTGTGAATGGCATTGTAATTCTTATGTTCCATCGCTTACTCCTTTCCCTGCTTCTTCCTATTTATATAGTTCAGGTAATTCCGGATTCCCCGGAGCTGTCCTTCGTATCCGGAACACCGGCATAAGTTTCCTGCCAGGTACGCGCGTATCTCATCATCCGAAGGATCCGGATTCTCCCGGAGCAATGCAATCGTATTCATGACAAATCCCGGATTGCAAAATCCACACTGATCAGCCCCCTGGTCAGCGATAAATCCAACAAAACCGGATGCTTCCTCCTGCAGTCCTTCGAGCGTATATACTTCATGTCCATCCGCTCTTGCACAAAGCACCGAGCATGACAAGACCGGGGTTTCATCTAAAAGCACGGTACAAAGCCCGCAATTTGCGGTCTCACAACCGCGCTTCACACTGTAGCAGCCATGCTTCCGCAGAAAATCAAGGAGCAGAAGATCCGGCGATACTGATTCACAAATCAGTGTTCCATTTACTTTGATTTTGATATCCATGTCTATGCCTGCTCCTCTCCGATTTTCTTTGTTAACCGATAGCAAAGCGCACCTGTAAGGCGTGTGCGGTATGCTGCACTGCCCCGGTGATTGCCGGCTGTCGGGATTTTTGTCTCTACCCATTTTGCAAACTGTTTTGCACGCGCTTCTGTGATTCCGTCTGTGAGAAATCCTTCCTCATCCGTGATACAGATTGCTCTGCCCGGTCTCGCACCGACAGAAATCCGGTATGTACCGGAAACATTTGCCGCTGCACATGCAAGAACCGGGAAATCTGTCCGTTGATTACGAACCGATGCATACGCATAGACACCCGGTGTTTTCTTCACGATCAGACGCACAAGCACGTCCCGGTCCGGTTTTTTCTCGGCGAACTCCTGCAACGGAATTATACCGCCCTGAAACAGTTCCACGTATGTATCCATAGCAAGAAACATCGTCAGGACATCTGAGAAACCAAACCGTCCCCAGATACTGCCGCCGACAGTTGCCAGGTTCCGGAACTGAACACCGACAATATCCTTTACGGCATCTCTGACTGCGCCCTGCGTATATGCATACAGACCTTCATGCAGCTCGATTTCACGCAGAGACACCATCGCACCGATGGAAAATGCATCCGCGTTCTCATCAATCCTGTCAAGTCCCAGCTCGCACAGATCGATTGCCGTCTGGATTGTGCGATCCTGCATCTTCGTCCAAAGCATTCCACCGAGGATCATGCTTCCTTTTTTCTGGTTCAGCGTATAAGCTTCTTCCAGATTTTTTACACGAACATAATTCTGTATTGTTACCATAAAAGCTCCTTCTATTTCTCTAACCGCTTTTTTCCAACTTTATATTATAGTAAAAATACTTGCCTTTGAAAAGCGGTTTTGTTACAATACCGTTGTATTATCAAAAGTACAACGAAAGGGCTTTTATCATGAAACAAAGATTCAAAAAACATGTAGCACTTATACTCATCAGCCTGATGCTGCTCTCTCTGATCGGATGCGGCAAACCTGCATCCACAGAGACAACCACAACAACGGAAACAGCTGTCACAGAAGCACCGGCAGCCTCCATATCGGATGCTGCTACAACGGCCGACAGCACCCCCGCAGATGCCAGTGAAGAGGACTCTGATGCGCAGACGGTCTATCCGGTCACAGTCACCGACCAGGCCGGTCGTGAAGTTACGATTGAAAAAGAACCGGAATCAATCGTGAGCGGATACTATATCTCCACAAGTCTCCTGCTTGCACTCGGTCTGAAAGCCAAGGTGACAGGCATCGAAGCAAAAGCAGACAAGCGGCCAATCTACAAGCTCGCAGCGCCAGAATTCCTTGAACTTCCAAATGTCGGCACAGCCAAGGAATTTGACTTAGAAACCTGCGCTTCCCTCTCCCCAGAGCTTGTCATCCTGCCTATGAAATTAAAGGATGCAGCGCAAAGCCTCTCCGAGCTTGACATCCCTGTCCTGCTCGTCAATCCGGAAAGCGAAGATCAGTTAGAACAGATGATTGAACTTGTCTCCACCGCAACCAACACAAAGGAAAACGCAGATGCCCTTCTTTCTTATATTGATGAGAAAAAAGAGATGCTCGAAAAAGACTTATCCGGCGTCGATGCAAAAAGCGTCTATCTTGCTGGTAACTCTTCCCTTCTTTCCACTGCCGGTCCAGCGATGTATCAGTCAGGGCTTATCGAACTGGCAGGCGGTAAAAATGCAGCATCCGAAATCACGGATACCTATTGGGCCGAGATCAGCTACGAGCAGCTTCTGGCATGGGATCCTTCTTATATTATTCTCGCTTCGGATGCAGAATACACACCCGAAGATGTATTAAACGACGAGAATCTGAAGGAGTGCACCGCAGTCAAAAACGGAAATGTCTATGCAATCCCTGGCGATATCGAAGCATTAGACAGTCCTGTACCGGGCGGAATCCTTGCATCCATCTGGCTTGCCGGAATCCTGCACCCGGATCAGGTATCTGCAGATATGTATACAGAAGAAAAGGCAGCGTTCTATGAAACTTTTTATGGAATCAAATAATAAAATTAAATTCACTCTTATCGTCGGAACCGTTATCTTAACGGTTCTGACGATTTTTTCATTTTTTGTCGGCCGCTACCCACTCACACTCTCCGGAATTATATCCGGTGATCCAAGACAGTGGCAGGTGTTTGTGACATTGCGCGCAAGCCGCGGAAACGTCTTCCAGACTGTATTCCGGAATCCATTGGCATCACCGGATATCATCGGCGTATCTTCCGGTGCCAGCGCCGGTGCCGCGTTCGGCATCCTGTTTCTGTCCGGCTCTATGGCAGTGACTGCGTCTGCATTTGCCGGTGCTCTCGGTTCTGTTGTTCTAGCGCTTATGCTCGCATCCCTCACTGCCGGGCAGGATGGCAGAGGAATCGTGTTGGCAGGAATCGCGGTACACAGCTTAGCCCAGACCACTCTCATCTTCCTGAAGCTGCTCGCCGACCCGGAAAAACAACTTGCATCCATCGAATACTGGATTATGGGAAGTTTAAATGGCATCAGTCTCTATACCATCAAAGGAAATGTGATTCTCTGTATCCTCTGTGTCAGCGCACTTTTTTTGTTGTACCGGCAGATTATGATGCTTTCCCTGCACGATGACGAAGGGCGTATGCTCGGTGTTCACACACAACATCTCCGGCTTTTGATTCTCCTGATTGCAACGCTGGCAACATCCGGAATCATCAGCATGACCGGGCTTATCAGCTTCATCTCTCTGCTTGCACCGCACGGTGCACGTCTGATCATCAAAAACAACCGGCTATCCACGATGTTTCTAAGTGGGATCATCGGTGGCTGCCTGCTGACACTCGGAGATATTCTGGCACGAAGCGTAGCTTCCACAGAGCTGCCGGTCAGTATCTTCACCAGTCTTGTCGGAGCACCATTTTTGGTCTATCTATGCGTAAGGAGGAACCGCGAATCATGAGTCTGCTCACAGTCAGTCACCTGTCTGCCGGATATGGCAGAAAAGAAATCCTACACGATATCAGCTTTACGTCGCGTTCCGGAACAATCACCGGTATTCTCGGTGCAAATGGATGCGGCAAAACTACACTTTTAAAAGCGATTGCGAACATCCTCCCGCACAAAGGTTCCTGTCTGCTTGCAGAAAATACACTGGAATCACTTTCTGCACGGGAACTTGCAAAGCAATGTGGATATATCCCCCAAAAAAGCGGAATCACAATTGATCTGACAGTCCTGGATGTTGTCCTGATGGGGTATCATCCGGACTTATCGCTGTTGCAGCCTCCCACCGCGCAGATGAAAGAACATGCCAAAGCAACTCTCACGATGATCGGTCTTCCCGATCGTGAGCAGGCAAACTACAACCAGCTAAGTGAAGGACAAAAACAGTTATGTATCCTTGCACGGGCATTCGTCGGTACACGTAAGCTTCTGCTCCTCGATGAGCCGGAAAGCGCCTTAGATTTCCGGTTCCGGAACCAGATGATGCAGCACCTGCGGACATATGTGACTGCCCATGACGCCTGTGCGCTTGTCACACTCCATGACCCTTCTCTGGCATTAAACACCTGTGACGAGCTCCTTGTCCTGTCGAATGGCACACATTCCGGGAACATCTCCCCGAAATCGACTCCTGTTTCAAAGATGGAGTCGCTGCTTTCCTCGATTTATGGTACAATCAATATCGCAAAGCTCCACGACAAAAACGGGAACGAACACCTTGTTATGATACAGGAGGAGTCCATATGAAAGCTGTTACAAAAATTACGTTTTACGATGAACAGGATGAAAAATTCTTTGGAGAAGGTCCCTGTCGTCTGCTGCATGCCATCGAAGCAGAAGGCTCCCTGCGAGCAGCTGCAAGCTCCATGGGACTTGCTTACTCCAAAGCGCTTCGTATGATAAAAAATGCCGAGCATGCACTCGGATTTCCACTCACAAGCAGGACTGTCGGTGGCAAATCCGGCGGTGGAAGCACTCTGACACAGGAAGGAAAGGAATGGATAGAAAAATATGAACGGTATCGAGATGCCTGCATACAGGCCAACCGCAAATTGTATCTGGAGATCTTTTCGCGCTAGCAGCAAAAAGCATCTGATTCTGACCGGAAGCCGCGGAAGCGGAAAGTCCACGCTTCTTTCTGCCCTTTTCCCACAACCAATGCCCGGGCTTACATCCTATGTAGTACCCGAAGATGGTGTCTATATGAAAGAAAACCTGTCAGGCGAGACTGTCCAGATTGGAAGATATCAGGCAGATGCACCCGGAAACACAAACAAAATGCAACCGGTTCCGGAAGCATTTCTCACAAAAGGCATCGAATTTCTGGATATGTGTATCCGTCATCCGTCCGACTGGGTAACCATCGACGAAACCGGTTATCTGGAACAGACAATTCCTGCGTATCAGGAAGCAATTTCCCGTCTGCTCGCAGCCAAACATGTACTTTTAGTTGTCCGTAAACAAAAACTTCCTTTCCTGGACTCTCTCTGCAAGCGGGATGATTGTTTTCTCGTAGATTTAGATAAGCCTTATGGAGACGCGTTCTGTATCATCATGGCATCCGGAAAAAGCAAACGCTTCGGTGCCAATAAACTCCTCACAGATTTTAATGGGAAACCACTGATTGCATACGCGTTTGATGCGACCGAAATGCTTGGACAAAACCGGCTGGTTGTGACGATCCACCCGGAAATTGCACATATATGTAAGAAACAGGATATCCCATTTCTTCTGCATAATCTGCCGGACCGGAACGATATGATCCGACTTGGAACCGGTGCAATAAAAGACAAAGCAAGCCACTGCCTGTTCCTGCCTTCAGACCAGCCGCTCGTCTCACGGGAGACAATCGGTGCATTGCTTTTCTGCGCCAAAAATGCACCCGATACAATCTGGCGGACTTGCGATCAGAATACTGCCGGTTCCCCGGTTGTTTTTCCATCTGCTTACTTTGATGATCTTTCTGCACTACCTCCAAAAAATGGCGGCAATACTGTGATTCAAAACCACAGGGAACATGTAAGACTCCTACCGGTTACACAACACTATGAGCTAGCAGACATCGACACACCAGAGGATATGCAGGCAATGGAGGTTATTGCAGCGCATGCACTGGCAAAGTAAATACCCCTCTCACCGCAGCCAGATACTCCTCCGGTCGATCTGCTTTCTTTACCTTCTTCAGCTCCCGCTCTGCTTCTGGAAACATCTTACCCAGATAAAACCACACTTCCTTCATCTTAAAGAGCGCATCCCGCTCACAGTCCATCTCTTCCCGGTACCCAGCATACAACCGGTCATGGTACTCCTTTAGCTCTGCCGTTGTTACCGACTGCCCTGTCCGGATCTCCCGTACCAGTCCCGGATTCGCAATTACACCTCTTCCAAGCATAATGCGGTCTACCTGTGGAAACTTCTCCCGGAACGCATGATAATCTTCCACCGTAAAGATATCTCCGTTATAACAGACCGGGTGCACACATTCCTTCAGTGCTTCCGCAAATACACCAAGATTTGGATGATTGTTGTAGAAGTCCTTCTGCAAACGTGGATGGATGATCACTTCGGAGATGGGATACCTATTATATACTCGCAGGATATCCGCAAACTCTTCGGGAAATTCCACTCCGATCCGCGTCTTCACAGAGACCTTACAGCTCCGCTCCTCCGGCAGTTTGGATATCCCCTCAAATACCGCATCAAAGAACCGGTCTAATCGTTCAGGGTCCTCTAAGAATCCACTTCCTTTCTTCTTCGATACGACCGTTGCCATCGGACAGCCCAGATTCAGATTCACTTCTTGATAGCCAAGCTCCGCCAGCATATTGCACGTCGTAAGGAACTGTTCCGCATCGTTCGTCAGGATCTGTGGAACAACATACATTCCCTGATTGTGCTCCGGTGCCACGTCTTTCCGCTCTCTCGTCTTCAATATTTTCTTCTTTGACGGTGCGATAAACGGCGTCACGTACTTATCCATATCGCCAAACATCGCATGATATGCATTCCGGTACACGTATCCTGTCACGGATTCCATCGGTGCCAGATAAAATTGTATTTTCTCGAATTCTGTAATACTCACCGTAACTCTCCTCTATCATCAGCATTTTCTTCCACATGTTTCGGGCGGAATATATACAGCAAAATTGCTTTACATATATTGTCTGCGATCATGCAAAGCCAGACTGCCTTTAAACCCAGTCCAAACACATTCACGCATAAGAACGTACCAAATATCCGGATGCCCCACATGCTGACCGCCTCACACGCGAACACATGCTTCGTCCGACCCATACCATAGGAAATACCCTCTAAGACGATCATCAGTCCAAAAAACGGCTCCGAAAACGAAACCAGACGCAGCATCTCACTTCCGATCCGCGCCGCATTGACCGAGTTCGTAAACAGTCGCATAAACGGGTATGCAAATAGATAGAGTCCGATTCCATTTACCACCATAATCAATAATGTGATCAGAATCGATACCCGCCCCGTTGCTTTTAATTTCCGGATATCCTTCTCTCCGAGTGCATTTCCGACCAATGTACTGGTCGCCACACGCAGTCCGTATCCTGGAATATAGACGATCTGCTCCGCTGTAATGGCTATCGAATGTGCCGCGAATATTGTCGTTCCCATGCCAGATACCATGCGCGCAAACGCAATGTATCCAAAGCAGCTTACGAAGGTCGTGCCAAGCGCCGGAAGTCCGATTGTAAACGTCTCTGACAAAATCTCCCGATCAAGCCGCATATCGAGCCTTTCTGGACGTAATTTTGTCTTGCTGAGCATCAGCAGGAACATCGCAATACCGCCGATTCCAAAACTGATGCAGGATGCGATTGCCGCACCTGCCACGCCTAGATTCAGACCATATATAAATACCGTATTCAGTAGGATATTTAAC
>ENA-OVGJ01001103-OVGJ01001103.1-human-gut-metagenome-genome-assembly--contig:-NODE-1103-length-10346-cov-7.666602_pt1 | contig 10346 bp, 10 predicted proteins | sample MGYA00237772_ERZ505423 | MGnify/ENA primary metagenome ERZ505423 (study PRJEB26158, sample SAMN06016386) | human gut metagenome | biome: human gut; feature: ankylosing spondylitis patient; material...
TCCTAGACCTTATCATAAGAAAGCACGACAGACCACTGTAAGAGTGCCGTAAGGCAGAAAGGACACAAACATGAAGTACGATGAAAGAGCTTGTCATTTCAACATGGACACCGGCTGCGTGGAGCTGCTGCTCCGGGATGGGAGAATGATCTCCATTGACTGCACTGGGGTCGAGGATGAATTGGACGTGACCATGGCGCAGAGGACGGAACTGGATTACCTTATCTACAATGACCCGCTGGGCTATGCCGATTTGATTCTGAACGGTGACACGAAGGAATATTTGAAGAATGTGGCTGGGAGCCATGGGCTAGAGGACTGGAAAAATATCATCTGCTCTTTGCGGCAGACGGTAGATATGAAAATTGCATGAGTTGAGTTTGGGCGATGTGCTTTATAGCGAAGCACATCGCCTTTAGTTTTTCTTTCGGGTGGCGATGTCCTGAAAGCAGAAATAGTCCGGCTGATGCCGGGACTGGGTGTACTCGAACAGCATCCCGTCCGAGTTGAAGGTCTGGTTTACCACCACTGCCACGCAATCATAGCCGTCCATATCCAGCAGCTTTTCATCACGGGCAGTTGCGTGTTCCACCGTGATGCGCCGTTTGCTGGTGATGATCTGCATTCCAAGCACGTTTTCAATAAAATCATAGATGGAATGGGATGCGATTTCCTCTGTCAATCCGGGTACAAATTCCTTTAAAAAGTAGTTGATGTCCAGAATCAGTGCTTTTCCGTCCAGATAACGCACACGCTGTACCGCCCACAATTCATCGCCCTCAGAAAATCCGCTTTCCGCGGCAAACTGTTCCGTTGCGATGATGGTCTCAAACTTCGTGACCTTCGTCACGGCGTGAAGGCGGTTGCGGCTGGCGGTTTCTTGAAACGTCTCGATGCCGCCGATGGTAAAGGTCGTCTTTCCCACCGGCTGGTAGATGACCCGAACGCCCCGTCCCTGCATGGACTGCACATAGCCGTCGGCAATCAGTTCCGCAATTGCACGGCGCACCGTGTTGCGGGAGCAGTCGTATTCTGCAATCAGCGTATTTTCACTGGGAAGCAGGGACTGGTAAGGATAGTCCTGCGCTTCGATGCGTTTTTTGATACTGCGGTAAATTCCTTCATATTTTGCTTTTGGCATGGCTGTTTACCTCAACTTGTTCAAACATTGGTTTCAGTATACCGTGATTGCGCCTGAATTTCAAGGCATTCTCTTGTCCGATATGCTGAAAAATTTCAAACATAACATGATTTTTTGTAAATCCGCTTGACTTGTCTGAACAAGTGAACTATACTGAAACCACAAGCAAAACTTGTATGAACAAGTTTGAAGATGCCCGTATGAACAAGTTCGAAGATGCCCGCCCTACCGGGCAAAAGGAGGTAAACATTATGGGTAAATACGAACAGGATGCACGGCGGCTGCTTGAGTACGTTGGCGGCAAGGAGAACATCGCGGCAGTATCCCACTGCGTATCGCGTATGCGATTTGTCCTCAACGATCCCGCCAAGGCGGACGTTGCCAAGATCGAGGCACTGAAATCCGCCAAGGGCACTTTCACCCAGGCGGGACAGTTCCAGGTCATCATCGGCAATACGGTCAGCGATTTCTACAATGACTTTATTGCCGTCTCCGGCATTGACGGTGTCTCGAAGGACGCTGTCAAGAGCGCGGCCAAGCAGAACCAGAACGCATTGCAGAAGGTCATGAGCGTGCTTGCGGAGATTTTTGCCCCGTTGATTCCCGCCATCATCACCGGCGGTTTGATTCTCGGCTTCCGCAACTGCATTGACAGCATCTACTTCTTTGAAAACGGCACCAAAACCCTGTGCAACATCAGCCAGTTCTGGTCCGGCGTTGACAGCTTCCTGTGGCTGATTGGCGAAGCCATCTTCCATATGCTGCCGGTCTGCATCTGCTGGTCTGTCACAAAGAAAATGGGCACGACCCAAAGCCTGGGCATCGTCCTCGGTCTGACGCTCGTCTCCGGCCAGCTGCTCAACGCTTACGCCGTGGCTTCTACTGCGGCGGCAGATATCCCGAGATGGGATTTTGGCTTCTTCACCATCAACATGATTGGCTATCAGGCGCAGGTCATTCCCGCCATGCTGGCCGCGTTCACGCTGGTCTATCTAGAAAAATTCTTCCGCAAGATCTGCCCGGCGGTCATTTCCATGATCGTTGTGCCCTTCTGCTCGCTGGTGCTGTCCGTCATCATCGCCCACACTGTCCTTGGCCCCATCGGCTGGAAGATCGGCACCTTCATTTCTGACATCGTCTACGCCGGCATTTCCGGCTCCTTCCGCGTGGTCTTTGGCGCAATCTTCGGTTTTGTTTATGCCCCGCTGGTCATCACCGGCCTGCATCACATGTCCAACGCCATCGATATGCAGCTGATCGCCGACTTCGGCGGTACGATGCTGTGGCCCATGATCGCCCTTTCCAACATTGCACAGGGCTCCGCCGTGCTGGGCATGATCTACCTGCAGCGCAAGAATGCTGCCGCACAGGAAGTCAACGTTCCCTCCTGCATCTCCTGCTACCTCGGCGTTACCGAGCCCGCTATGTTCGGCGTCAACCTGAAATTCCACTTCCCGTTTATCTGCGGCATGATTGGATCTGCCATCGCAGCGGTCGTCTGTGTGGCAACTTCCACCACGGCCAACGCCATCGGTGTCGGCGGCATCCCCGGCATTCTGTCAATCCAGCCCGCCTATATGCTCAGCTTTGCGCTGTGCATGGCCATTGCCATCGTCGTCCCCTTTGTGCTGACCGTCATCGTCGGCAGGAAAAAAGGCGTTGCCTGATTTTGTGAGGTGTATACCATGAATGATTTTAAAGATAAAGTTGTCTACCAAATTTACCCGAAATCCTTCATGGACTCGAACGGTGACGGTTTCGGCGATTTGAAGGGCGTCACCGCGAAACTGGACTACCTCGCCGACCTGGGCGTTGACTATCTCTGGCTGACGCCGTTCTTCCCCTCGCCCCAGCGCGACAACGGCTATGATGTGGCCGACTACCGTGCCGTTGACCCGCGCTACGGCACGATGGAGGATCTGGAGGAGCTTATCCGCGAGGCGGACAGGCGCGGCATTGGCCTGATGCTGGACATGGTGTTCAACCACACCTCCACTGAGCACGAGTGGTTCAAAAAAGCACTGGCGGGCGACAAAAAGTACCAGGACTATTACATCTTCAAGGACGGCACGCCCGACTGTTACCCGACGAACTGGGTGTCGAAATTCGGCGGCCCCGCGTGGGAATACGTGCCGTGCCTTGGCAAATGGTATCTGCATCTTTACGACGTCATGCAAGCCGACCTGAACTGGGAGAACCCCGCCGTGCGGGAGGAAATGGCCGACATCCTGCGCTTCTGGAAGGCGAAGGGCATCAAGGGTTTCCGTTTCGACGTCATCAACGTCATCTCCAAGCCGGAGGTCTATGAGGACGATTTTGAGGGCGATGGACGGCGGTTCTATACCGATGGCCGCAACGTCCACAAGTACCTGAAGGAGCTGGTCGCCGCGGGCGGCATCGACGGTATGATAACCGTTGGCGAAATGTCCTCCACCACGCTGGAAAACTGCATCGGCTACACCGCTGAGGGCAACCACGAGCTGACGATGTGCTTTAATTTCCATCACCTGAAGGTGGATTACAAGAATGGTCAGAAGTGGGAACTGATGCCACCTGACCACATGGCGCTGAAGAAGCTGTTCCAGACCTGGCAGGAAGGAATGCAGGCCCACGGCGGCTGGAATGCGCTGTTCTGGTGCAACCACGACCAGCCCCGTGCGGTCAGCCGCTTTGGCAGCGACACGACCTACTGGAAGGAAAGCGCCGAAATGCTGGCGGCAGCGATCCATTTTATGCGCGGCACCCCCTACATTTATCAGGGCGAAGAACTGGGCATGACGAACCCGCACTTCACATCCATTGACCAGTACCGTGATGTGGAAAGCCTCAACTACTACAGGATCCTGCGAGAGCAGGACAAGACCGAGGCCGAGACGCTGGACATTATCGCCCAGCGCAGCCGCGACGACAGCCGCACCCCGATGCAGTGGAATAGCAGCGAAAATGCGGGCTTCACCACTGGCACTCCGTGGATTGGTTTGGAGGACAACTACAAGGCCATCAACGCCGCTGCTGAGGTGGATGACCCAGATTCTGTGCGCAGCTTTTACAAGATGCTGGTGCATCTGCGCAAGACCCACAAGGTCATCAGCGAGGGCAAGATCGAGTTTCTTTACCCGGACAATGCCGATTTGTTGGCTTACCGCCGCTATGGTGCGGAAGATGGGGAAGAACTGCTGGTGCTGTGCAACCTGACTGAGCATGACGCACCTTACACCCTGCCAGAGGGCTGGGCAGATGCAGATAAGCTGCTGGGAAACTATCCTGACAGAAACGATGCCCTGCGTCCGTATGAGTGCCTGATCCTAACAAAGGCCTAAGATTTATTTCTCAAGTTTTTTCTCAAAACAAAAGCAGGGTGCGCCCTGAATGGACGCACCCTGAAAATCCACAGACAATAGCGATATGTACAACAGGGCTTTCCCCGTCGGGAAGGCCCTGTTTCTCTTTGCTGGTGGTGTGATGAGACTGTTCCGCCTGCCATAGGCAAGCTCGCGTTTGCGCAGCAACAAAAGCCTCAGTGAAATATCATTCAAAGGTTTCCAGTGCTTCCACCAGTGCAAGGATGGTCAGCGACTGGCCGTATGCCATGGGAGCAATCAGAATGTTTTTGTAGTGGTCGCGGTCGTAGCCCATACTCGTACCGCCGGATACTTTCAGCACCGTACCATCGGTGTCGATGTTCTTGAGGATTGCACGGATAGCATTCTTGGCACAGGGCAGGTAGGAATCATCCAGAATCCCCATGCGGATGCCTTTCAGGATGCCAGCGGTGATAGCAGCAGAGCCGGAAGTTTCTTCGTAGCTGGTGGAGTCATCCAGAACCGTATGCCAAAGGCCGTCCTCACCCTGAAGGTCACGCAGTGCGCGCACCTGTGCTTTGTAGGTATCCAGAATGAACGTCTTGACGCCCTGATTCAGCGTACCCTTAAACATATCCAGATAGTCCAGAATACCCAGCGTGAACCAGCTGTTGCCGCGGCACCAGAACACGCCGCCAAAGTTGTCCATCCGATTGAACGACCAGCCGTGGAAGAACAGACCGGTGTGGGTATCGTACAGATACTTGATGTGCATCAACACCTGCTTAATGGATTCGTCGATCCACTCCTGCTTGCCGTACTTCTGGCCCATCCGATTGAGGAACAAGACGGTCATGAACAGGGTGTCGATCCACATCTCGCTCTCGTTTAGGCGAACGCCCTGACGGTCGCCGTTGGCACTGGTGACGTGCTGAAAGCCACCCTCACGGGTACGCGGGATGCACTCCGTCAGCCACTTTGCCCAATCCAGACAAAGGGCTTCAAACTCAGGGTCGTGGTAAATCTCGTTCAATTCACACAGAGTCAGCAGCGGAGTAGTCGTGTTGATATTGCGGGAAGGCAGACCCTGCGCAATGTTTTCCTTGAACCAATCATGCAGGAAGGTGCGGTATTCCTCCGAATCCTGCATCTTGGCGATTTTGAGCAGTCCGTACAGGCCGATGCCCTGCGGCCAGTCCCACTCCTTGATGCCGAAGTCACGGCTAAAAAATCCGATGGCCTCGCCGCCTTCTTTCAAAGTGTCCTCGTTTTCGGGGGCACCAAGGTGCATCAGCTTCTGGATAACAAGATCCAGCTTTTTCTGAATCAGTTCTTTTTTGATTTCGTTTGCCATAAAAAACACCTCATGTATTTGTATTTTTTTTCTCAGCGGTTGAAGTAAGCGATTTTCGATATTGTGCAGGCGTAACGTGTTGATATTTCTTGAACACACGTCCCAGATAGGTGATGCTCTCAAACCCGGTACGGCTTGCGATTTCGGAAACGGAAAGTGTTGTTGTTTCTAACAGGCTCTGCGCTTTTTTTACCCGCAGGATGTTGATGTATTCGTTGATGCCGAAGCCAGTCACTTCATGGAAGGAACGGCTGAGATAATACTTGCTGATATAAAACTGCTCGGCAAGGCTGTCCAGCGAGAGCGTTTCCTGAAAGTGATCGGAAATGTAGTCTGAGATTTGGTAGACTGTATCGAACTTTCCGCCGCTGGCCTTACCCTCCTGCACATCGTTCAGGCAGGCGACCTGCTGATTGCTGCGCCGGAAGTGGATGAAGCCTAGAATCAACTCCGAAAGAATAGCGGTCTGGCTCATAGGCTCTGCCTTGTCCAGTTCCTCCATGATTTGCAGAAACAATCGGCGGGTATTCGCTGTCTGCTTCGGGGTCAGTTCGTAAATTCCGTAGTGCTTGTGGAAGAACGCACCGATCTTCAGTTCCGGGAACATCTTATCGACCTTTTCCACAATGTCCCGGTCTACATAGAGGATCACTCGCTCGTATTCGGTTTCCGGGTCTCCCACGATGGAATGGGACATATGAATCTGGCCGCTGTCCACGAGAATCAGGTTCCCGGCCTGTGCTTCATAGGCGCGGTTCTCAAAGAACATCTGCCGCCGCCCACGGAGCAGGAGATAAATTTCGTACTCCTGATGGAAGTGGTTGTACTGCATATCAAAGTTTGCCGGACGAACCATGTGTTCCACCATAATGCCGTTTCGTTTGCGGTAATATTGGGTCGCATCACCCTGAACCATGCTGTGCAGCCATGTTGTTTTCATGAAATGCTCCTTTTCTCCTGAACAGGCGGTGTTCTTGCCTTGATTATGTCATATCTGTTCAGGTTTGACAAGCATTTGCACCGTGGGGCTTACATCAGGCCCAGCGTAGTAGGCAGCCACTCGCTCAGAGCAGGGATGTATGTGACCGGCATCAGTGAGATGAAAATTGCCACAAAGAACGGAACCAGACTTTTCATCACATTCTCCAGACGCTGCTTTGCCAACGAGCATCCCACGAACAGGACGTTGCCAACGGGAGGAGTGATGGTGCCGCCGATCTCGGAATCGCTCGCCTGACCGTGCGCCAGCTGGAGCTGGATCTTGTCACTGCCAATGCTGCCGTTTACCTTGAAAAAGGGGGGAAACTCCGATTCCCAGCAGCACGACGACAATGACGGTCAACAAGATTTTTGATGTCTTTTTCAGTGTCATTCCTCCTAAATGATTTGCTCGTTCGGTGCGACTTCCTGATTATAATTATACAGCCTTTGGGGCCCGCTTTCTCGCAAAGAATTGCGAATGAAGCCAAAAATTCAAACGATATTGCGCTTGTGTTGTATACATTCTTACGCTTTTCTCTATTGTTTTGTTGAAATGGACAATATTTCTTGCCATTCTTCTACATACAAATAATTTTTTAGATCAATTCGTCCGTTTTTTCTGCGCAATATTGTTTGAGCGCAAACAGAAAAGAGCCACCCGTAGTTTGTTACGGATGGCTCTTGACATGTTTCTTTTATAAAAGGCTGCCGCTCAGTTCAGCCGGAACACCTGCTCCAGCTTGGGCTGTGCGCCGGTCACGGGGTCCATTTCCAGTTCCAGAATGTCCTTCATGTACGCGTTCCAACGGTCTACCACCGGGCTTTCTGCCTGCACCTTCTCGGCATAGGCAACGCCCTTTTCGCACTCGTAATAGCCGAACAGTTCATCGTTGCAGTAAAAGATGCTGTAATTGCAGATGCCGGCGTCTTTCAGAACTTTAACCATCTCCGGCCAGATCTCCGCGTGACGTTTCTGGTATTCAGCCTTGCAGCCGGGCTTGATGCGGCCTTTCCATGCCATGTGCTCCATGTTCTGCTCCTTAGTTGAGAAACTTCTCGTTTAGGGTCACACCAAAGTCGCGGGCGATGGCGCGCAGGTCGTCGTCGGTGATGGTCTGACGGATGATGCCGCCGCCCATGGAGAGCACCTTGACGTAAATTTCGGCACTCTTTTCGATGGTGTGGGCCAGACCAAAGGTGATGTCAAAGTCCGGGCCGGAGGCAAACAGACCGTGCTGTGCCCAGATGGCCGCCTGATAAGTCTTCATCAACTCGCTAGTGGCCATGGCAATGTCTGCCCCGCCGGGCACCATCCACGGGCAGACACCCACGCCCTCCGGGAACACCACCGGGCACTCGGTGGCGCTCTGCCACAGCGCACGGGTGAAGTCCCGGTCGGTCAGGGGCAGGATGTAGGTCAGGGCGATCACGTTGGTGGCGTGGCAGTGGTAGATAACACGGTTTGCGCCATTGGTAGCTGCTTTGCGGACGCTGTGGTTCATGAAGTGGCTGGGGAACTCACTGGTGGGCTTTGCGCCATCTTCCAGACCCCAGACGATGCGCCAGCTGTCGCCCTTGTCGTTGATCTCCACAATGCCGATGCTGTGGACAGGGTCCGGCTCCACGTTGCGGAAAAACTTGCCCGAACCGGTGGTGATGAAATACTCGCCCGCCAGATTGTCTGCCTGCACCCCCATGTTCACCCACTCCCGGGGCTGCGGGTCAAAGAAGAGGCGGCACTGTGCCACTTCCTCTTCCTTCATGCGGTAGGTCAGGTTGCCGCCGTTGCGCTCGTGCCAGCCCTGCAGCCAGCCATCGTTGCACATCCGCATAAAGCCTTTTACGATCTCAATATCCAGAATACCCATGATAAATACCTCTCTTTTCCTCTTCAAACTTAATTATCGGGTGATGATGTCCACAGGAACATCGAAGATTTTTGCTACTTTCAGAATGGTGTCGATGTGACGGCCGGTAGCCGCAGCCATGTGGTGGGTGGGGCCAGCCTCGCTCCAGCGGTTGCAGAACTCCCGTGCGCCGCAGGTAAAGCGGGTGCGCATATTGGTGTCACCAAAGGTGAAGATGGGGCCGGGTTCGTTGACGCCCTCAGCCACCACGAACTTGAAGTGACCGTCCTTGTCCTGCGTAATGCCCAGATAGGTCACAGGGCCAAGATGGGGGTAGAACTGGGTCAGGTAGCCGCCGCCGGTCTTGCCGTGGAACACAGGCACGATCTTCATGGTGGGCTTCTTCTCGGAAATGTCAGCATCGCCGGAACCGGAGTGGCCGATGATGCAGATATCCTCGTCAAAGTCGATGGAGTACATCTCGCTCAGCTGGCCGCAGCCTGCAATGGTTTTGAGGATGCTCATGGCCATGGACACCTTGATGTCGCCCTCCACCGCGCAGGCCACGCCCTGCTTGATGAGCATGGAGAAGGCCGGGATCAGCATACTGTCCAGAACACCGGCCTTGCCCTGTGCAAAACCATCGTAGTGGGATGCGATGAACGCGATCTTCTCGTCCTTGACCCACTGCTCAAAGGCCACAACATACTTTGCCATGTCCCAGACCTTTTCGATTGTGCCGCCGCCCTCAATGTCGAAGGTATCCAGAATATCCTGTGCCTTGGCACGGATGGCAGCTTCATCGGTAATGTTGTCGGCGATGGCCCACATCTTCTCCCAGTCGAACTGCTTGGTGTAGAGGAACATCCGGTTGTAGAGGTTGGTTTCGTCGATGTACAAGTCCATCATGCCGGGGTACGGACGACCGATCTGTGCCAGATTGGTGTCACGGAAGCGGCGGCGCACCTGAGCGGCACGACACCAGTCCTCGATCTCGGCCTGCACCTGCGGGTCGCCGCCCTCGACCACGCCGGTGATGACGGCGTGACGCTTGCCAGCGCGCTCCAGGTCGGCCACCATCTCACCCACGGCACCACAGGCATACAGCTCGCCCAGCCAAGTGGGGGTGTCGGTATTGGCGTAGTCCGGGGCTTTCTTCTTCTGGACATTCACCAGTACCACGGGTACGTTCAGGTCGCGCACGGCGGGCAGCATATTGTAAGAGGTGGCGTAGGTCAGCAACTGCAAAATGACCAGATCAACGTCCGCGGCGCGGAACTTGTCGCCTGCGGCCATGGAAAGTTCCTTGGTGGTAACGATGCCGCCGTCCACGATTTCCACGGTGTCGGGGATGGTCTTTTTGAAGTCGGCGTACTGCTGCTCAAATTCGGGCACGAGGGTCGGGAACTGGGGCAGATACGCGCCCAGAGCAATGGCAAATACGCCAACACGGGCTTTTGTTTCAACGAGCATGGGGAATCCTCCTTATTGAATGTTCATCTGGATCTTCAAATTGCCGATGGCCGTTGCCTCGATGGGCAGAGCCACGACCTGTTTTCCGGTATAATGGGCGGTCAGCTCGTTCAGGGTGGCGTTCTTTGCGCCGCCACCTGCGATGTAGAGTTTATCCCAGTGCTGGCCGGTGAGGGCTTCCAGCTCCCGGAAAGCTTCCCCGTAGCAGTACGCCAGCGAATGGTAGATGCTGTTGATAAGGTCGGCAT
>ENA-OVGJ01001105-OVGJ01001105.1-human-gut-metagenome-genome-assembly--contig:-NODE-1105-length-10343-cov-5.245140_pt1 | contig 10343 bp, 10 predicted proteins | sample MGYA00237772_ERZ505423 | MGnify/ENA primary metagenome ERZ505423 (study PRJEB26158, sample SAMN06016386) | human gut metagenome | biome: human gut; feature: ankylosing spondylitis patient; material...
AATCCTCCTTGTTTTTCCTCCTTGTTTTGCGACACAAAAAAAGTGTGTTCCTATCACAATAAGCTGGACTTACGCTGATAGGCTACACACTTTTTTCATGTCTTTCTATTAACTTTAAAATAAAAAAACGAGTAACATAACTGGATTTACGCTAGTCTGCTACTCGTTCAGGAATTATTATATTTTTCTTTTTTGAAAAAGTCAAATAAATATTTCGATTTATTAAATTCATATCCGTATTATACCATAAAAATAACGGCATCGTATATCACTCTCGCAATCGTACAATGCCGTTACTTTTATTTTCTACGATACACCAAACAAAACATATTCTAGTATACGATAACGATAATATCATATACTGGGTTTGCCTTAATGAACTCAAGTGGACCTGAGGGGAGTCGAACCCCTGTCCAAAAAGCCTGTCCCATAAATTTCTCCGAGTGCAGTTACTGTTTGAGATTTAGGCAAAGTATCGTACAGGAACAAACTGCCTTTGCCGATTTCGGAATTGGTTTCCCTTTGAAGTCCCGAACCTCCTTCTCCGGTATCCTATTGGTTGATGTCAGCCTGAAGTCATAGGAAAACGTCAGGGGACATTAGCAGATTAGGCTGCTAAAGCAAAATCACGTTTTGCGTTTAAGTTTTTCCACCGTTTAACGGGGTAGATGGAATCCCGACTCGCTGTTTATGGCCCAGAATCTTCTGTCGAAACCGGTACATCCCCGGATAGCCGAACTCATTATATAGTAAATGAGAGAAAATGTCAAAATATCACGAAGCAGAGGCTTCTTTCCTGCTTTCATTCATCTCTGATCCTGCACTTTCCCTGTACTCATCTCAGCACCTCAGGAAAAAGCTGATTGAATCATTGGCTCTTTAATTCCGCATTTTTATGGGATAGTGAAAATGGGATGGTGAACAGAAAACTTCTTATACCATCCCATCATGCAGCAGCTCTTGCCAATGTTTATCAACACAGGCACCATGGGCGAATCACAGGTTTAGAGTAAATGAGCCCTGAGTTCTTCGCCGGAAAGGGACGAAAGGTAGGCCGGGGGCACGTCGAATACGGTGAAGCACCCTTTCTTCCCTTCTTTGGCAAAACGATAGAGGGCTCTTGCATAAGCAAGGACCACATGGGTGGTAAATTCAGGATTGGAGTCCAGCTTCAGACGATATTCCATAACATGGTCATGTTCTTTATGGACACCGGTCCTGCCGCTGCGGAATACAAACCCGCCGTGAGCCAGGCCACTGTGTTTTTCTTTCAGTTCTTCTTCGGAAATAAAATGAACAGTAGTATCGTAATCAGCAAAATAGTTGGGCATGGTTTTAATGGCATTTGCAATGGCATCTTTGTCAGCTCCATTTTCCGCCACCACATAGCATTCTCTTGTATGCATATCCCTGGTAGTAAGCACAGGATTTTCTCCATTTCTTACGGCTTCCAGAGCGCTTGCCACGGGGCAGGTGTACTGTTTACCGTCCTTCACACCGGGAACTCGGCGGATAGCATCGGAGTGGCCTTGAGAAACGCCGCGGCCCCAGAAGGTATAGTCTTTGCCGTCAGGCAGAATGACATGACCGAAGAGACGGGCCAGGGAGAAAAGACCGGGATCCCAGCCTACGGAAATCATGGCCGTTTTACCATGGGCCCTGGCTGCTTTATCTACCTTGGCAAAATGCTCAGAAATATGGGCATGGGTATCAAAGGTATCAATGACGTTAAAAAGGGATGCATAAGCCGGTGTCTGCTCGGGGAGATCCGTAGCGGAACCGCCGGCCAGAACCAGAACATCCACCTTATCTTTCCACTTTTCCGCCTCTCCAGCTGAAACGACCGGTACTCCGGAAGTATGAATCTTCACATCTGCCGGATTTCTTCTGGTAAATACCACGGCCAGTTCCATGTCCGGATAATCTGCCAGTGCCGTTTCTATTCCTTTTCCAATATTGCCATATCCCATAATGCCGATTCTGATTGCCATGATGAGGCTCCTTTCCCTGTGTATGAAATATATTGAAATTGCTTGATATATAGCATTATACCTTAAATACATAGCATAAATAAACTGCTTTGCAAATTCTGTATAGTACATTTCAAGTCGCAGATAGTTTCCCATTCCACATGACACTGCTGGAACCCATTCCAACAGGAAAATTATTGTAAAAAGTTTCCTGCAGAACATGACAATACTCATATTCATCGCAACAGGAAACCCTTCTCCGTTAGATTTGCCCTCTCTCTTCAAAATGACAGGAGCAGCGGGGCATCATTGGTATTCATGGCAGCGGTAAGCGGCAGGCAGACAACAGACAGCGGTCTTACGAGCAGCCAAAAAGCGGAGCCTAAGGCTCCGCTTTTGTGAATCATTCTTTAGCTTTCAGATGTCTGATGCCTTTATCCGCTATGTCATGGCGATACTGTACACCCTGCCAGTGGATTTTAGAAACTCCTTTGTAGGCTTTGGCTTTCGCTTCTTCCAGTGTGGGAGCCAGGGCCACCACATTCAGGACACGGCCGCCATTAACCACGTATTTTCCATTTTTCTTTACAGTGCCTGCATGGAATACGATACAGCCTGCCTTTTCTGCCTCATCCAGTCCGGAGATGATTTCGCCGGAGGAATGGGAACCGGGATAGCCTTCGGAGGCCATGACTACGTCTACGGCACATCCTTTTTTCCATTTCACGTCTTCTTTTTTCAGATTTCCATGGACGCATTCCAGCATAACCTGTGCCAGGTCACCGTCAAAGAGGGGAAGCACCGCTTCCGTTTCAGGATCGCCGAAGCGGCAGTTGAATTCCACCACTTTCGGGCCTTCGTCGGTAATCATAAGGCCTGCATAAAGACAGCCTTTGAAGGGGTAGCCTTCTTTTTTCATGGCTGCCATGATGGGACGAAGGATTTTGACTTTCACTTCATCCATCATTTCATCGGTCATCACCGGGGCTGGTGCATAGGCACCCATGCCGCCGGTATTGGGACCTTTGTCATTATCGAAGATTCTCTTATGGTCCTGGGAGGAAACCATAGGTACCACATGAGTCCCGTCGCAGAAGCAGAGGACCGACGCTTCTTCCCCTTCCATAAATTCTTCGATGACTACAGACCGTCCGGCACCGCCGAAGCTGTGTCCTTCCAGCATGTCCTTTACAGTATCAATGGCTTCTTCTTCGCTTTGGGCAATGATGACGCCCTTGCCTGCTGCCAGACCGTCCGCCTTGATGACAATAGGATACTTCCTGTTGTTTTTCAGGTATTCCACGGCCTTGTCTTCATCGGTAAATACCTCATAGGCTGCTGTAGGAATATCGTATTTCTTCATCAGGTTCTTGGCAAATCCCTTGGACCCTTCGATACGGGCAGCTGCTTTAGAGGGGCCAAAGAAGGGCAGCCCCTGTGCTTCGAATTCGTCTGCCAGACCTTCAGTGAGAACCGTTTCCGGCCCTGCAACGGTGAGATCCACCTTCATCAATCTGGCAAAGTCCAGAATATCTTCATGGCCCTTCAAAGGAATCAGGTGTGCTACATTACTCATGCCATCATTACCGGGGATGGCGTAGACTTCGGTGACAGAAGGACTCTGTGCCAGCCGCCAGAGCAGGGCATGTTCCCTGCCGCCGCTTCCAATGACTAATACCTTCATGGGAAAAACCTCTCTTAACTGTGACGGAAATGACGATGTCCGGTAAATACCATGGCAATGCCGTACTTATTGGCCATATCAATGGATTCCTGATCCCTGATGGAGCCGCCGGGCTGGATCACAGCGGTAACTCCGGCTTTGCCTGCTGCTTCAATGGTATCGCCGAAGGGGAAGAACGCATCAGAGCTCATGACAGAACCTTTTGCTTTTTCGCCGGCTTCTGCAATGGCAATATCCGCAGAACCTACACGGTTCATCTGGCCGGCACCTACGCCGTAGGTCACATCTTTGCCGGTGAGAACGATGGCGTTGGATTTCACATGCTTTACAATCTTCCATGCGAATTCCATGGCCTGCCATTCTTCTTCCGTAGGAGCTCTCTTAGTCACTACTTTGCAGTCTTTTCTTGTTTCTGCGCTGTTGTCCGGAGTCTGTACCAGAAGGCCGCCGGATACTTTATGAAGCTGCAGTTCTTCTTTGAAGGCTGCCGGTACTTCGATGAGACGGATATTTTTCTTGGTTTCCAGAATATCGAGGGCTTCCTGGCTGAATTTCGGAGCCATAACGACTTCAAAGAAAATAGGTTTCATGGCTTCTGCTGCTGCTTTGTTGCAGACCTGGTTCATGGCTACAATGCCGCCGAATGCAGATTTGCTGTCTGCGTTGAAGGCACGCTGGAAAGCATCCAGTGCATCTTTGCCAAGAGCTGCGCCGCAGGGATTGGTATGTTTAATAATAACGCAGGCTGGCTGGTCTTCGCCCCATTCGCATACCAGGTCCCAGGCTGCTTCCATGTCCACAATGTTGTTGTAGGACAGTTCCTTCCCATGAAGCTGTTTGGCTGCAGCAATGCCACCTTTGGCTTCCGGGTCCTTATAGAATGCAGCTTTCTGATGCGGATTCTCGCCGTAACGGAGATCCTGGAGCTTGACGAAGGCTTTGCAGTATACATCAGGCAGACCGTCTTTATCTCCGTCCACTTCCTTGGTGAGGTAGTCTGCAATGGCACAGTCATAGAGGCCGGTGTGAAGGAATGCTTTTCTGGACAGTTTCAGACGGAAATCTTCATCCAGGGTATCATTCTTAATCCGTTCCAGGATTACGCCGTACTGGGATGGATCCACCACGATGGTCACGTATTTGTAATTCTTTGCTGCCGCACGAACCATGGAAGGACCGCCGATATCGATATTTTCAATGGCCTCTGCTCTAGTTACGTTCGGTTTGGCAATGGTTTCACGGAAAGGATAGAGGTTCACAGCCACCAGATCAATGCCCTTGATGCCGTGTTCCTTCATGGCTTTCACATGTTCCGGATTGTCACGGATGGCAAGAATGCCGCCGTGAATCTTGGGATGCAGTGTTTTCACACGGCCATCCATCATTTCCGGAAATCCGGTCACTTCGGAAACAGATTTTACCGGAATGCCTGCTGCTGCAATGGCCTTCATGGTACCGCCGGTGGAAATGATTTCCACACCCAGTTCATGAAGTCCTTTTGCAAATTCTACGACCCCTGTCTTATCAGACACGCTGATCAGGGCTCTTTTAACTGCCATATTTGACTCCCCCTTTGAAATAAAATTCTATCTATACAACACGCGTCTTATTTTTCAGGACGGCTGTGCATGCCGCTCACATGATGGCCTTCGATATGAAGCTGATCCGCACAGAAGGCGGTAACCACCCTTACGTAAGCCGGATGTTCCTGCTGGAGAATCCGATCTGCCAGGGTGTCTTCGGTATCATCATCATACACCGGCACTGCCACCTGGGTAATGATGGGGCCGTCATCCAGTCCCGTCCCTACGAAATGAACGGTGCAGCCTGCCACTTTGACACCGGCTTCCACAGCCTGCCTCTGGGCATGGAGCCCGCGGAAACTGGGAAGAAGGGCCGGATGAATATTGATAATCCGATTTGGAAAAGCATGAATCAAGTTTTCCCCGCAGATCCTCATATATCCTGCCAGGCAGATGAGGTCGGGCTGATAGGATTTAGCCGCTTCCAGAATGGCATCATTGAAAGCTGCCTTATTTTCAAAAGATTTCAGTTCCAGCACAGTGGAAGGAACGCCCCATCGCTCTGCTCTTTTCAGCACCTGGGCATCTGCATGGTCACAGATCACTCCTACCACAGTTCCATTCACTCTGCCATCTATGGTGGCTTCATGGATAGCTTCCGCGTTGGATCCTCTACCCGATGCAAAAATCAGAATTCTCTTCTTACTCATTGAAAAGACCACCTGTCACAACTACATCCTGGTTTCCTTCCGTGATTTCACCCACTTCATACACCGGTTCATGGATGGATTTCAGAATTTCCTTTGCTTTTTCCGCATTTTCCCTGTTCATGATAAGGAGCATGCCCAGGCCGCAGTTATAGGTGCGGTACATTTCCCTGGGTTCCACGCCGCCTTCTTTCATAAGGAAGGGGAAAATCGGAAGAAGCGGCCATTTTTCTGCGTCCAGCACAGCCCGGGTGCCTTTGGGTAGCACTCTTGGAATATTGTCATAGAAACCACCGCCGGTAATATGGACCATGCCATTCACTTTGGTCCCTTTCAGCACAGGAATCACAGGCTTTGGATAGAGACGGGTCGGTGTGAGAAGCACTTCGCCCAGAGGCTTATCCATATCTACATACACCTTATCCAGGGAAAGGCCGTTATCCTTAATAATACGGCGTACCAGGGAATAGCCATTGGAGTGAACGCCGGTGGAAGGAAGGCCCAGAATCACATCACCGGGAGCGATATCTTCACCGGTAATAAGGTCTTTTCTGTCGACAATGCCTACGGCAAAGCCAGCCACATCGTAGTCTCCTTTAGCATAGAAACCGGCCATTTCAGCTGTTTCGCCACCCAGAAGGGCGCAGCCGGACTCAATGCACGCATTGGCTACGCCTTTCACGATTTCCGCCATCAGCTCCGGTTCCAGCTTGCCTGTAGCGATGTAATCCAGGAAGAAGAGCGGCCTTGCCCCCTGCACCAGAACATCATTGACGCTCATAGCTACGCAGTCCTGACCGATGGTATCGTGGATACCCATTTCAATAGCCAGGCGCAGCTTGGTGCCAACGCCGTCAGTACCGGAGACAAGGATGGGGTCATCCGATAATTCATCCTTCAGACGGAAAAGACCGCCGAAGCCGCCGATATCCCCCATAACGCCACGGGTATAGGTAGCCTGCACTGATTTCTTAATCAGTTCCACTTCTCTTTCACCGGCGTCAATGTCTACGCCGGCTTCTGCATAGGTCAAGCCTTTTTTCTTTTCGCTCATGGTTCCTCCCTATTCTTCATCTTCCATGCTGCCCAGCCCATTGTGGGGCACCTTTTCCGGATATACCCCATCGAAGCAGGCAAAACACATATCCGATGCTTTAATTTCGGAAATCGATTCCGCCAGTCCTTCCTGGGACAGGTAATGAAGCGCATCGGCACCAATCATTTTGCGGATTTCTTCCGTAGAATACTTGGCGGCAATCAGCTGCTTTCTTTCGGCCGTATCAATGCCGAAGAAGCAGGGATACCGTACTGGCGGCGAACTGATGCACAGCTTGATTTCCTTAGCTCCTGCATTTTTCAGAAGGTTGATGATAATACCGCTGGTGGTACCGCGGACGATGGAATCATCGACCAGAATAATGCGCTTGCCTTCCACATTCATGCGGATAGGATTCAGCTTCATGCGCACCGCTCTTTCGCGCTTTTTCTGTCCCGGCTGGATGAACGTACGGCCCATGTATTTATTCTTCAAAAGCCCTTCTACGAAGGGTATGCCGGAAGCAGCCGAATACCCCAGGGCTGCTACGTTGCCGGAATCCGGCACACTCATGACTACATCACCGTCATAGTGTGTTTCTTCCCAAAGTTTCCTGCCCATATTGAGACGAGCCCGGTAAATATCCTGGCCGTTCATGATGGAATCGGGACGGGCGAAATAGATGTATTCGAAGGAGCAGATGCCGTGACGATGACTGTCCACAGGGCAGTACATGGTGGAGCGAACGCCATTGTCATCAATGGTGACAATTTCACCAGGCAGTACATCCCTTACAAACTCTGCGTCAATGGCATCCAGCGCCGGCGTCTCCGAAGCCAGCACCCAGCCGTGTTCCGTTTTCCCCAGCACCAGGGGGCGGTAGCCGAAGGGATCCCGGCAGCCATAGATAGCCTGATTGGTGCAGGCTACAATGGCATAGGCGCCGTGGATTTCGTCCATAAGTTCCTTGAATTTTTCTTCTTCCGTAGCCCGGCGGCTCCTGGCCAGCAGCTTGATAATTACTTCGGTATCCATGGTGGTGGAGAAGGTGGAGCCTTCCAGAAGAAGACGCCGTCTCAGATTCTTTGTATTCACCAGGTTCCCATTATGGGCCAGTGCCATGGGGCCGTCGATGCTGTCAGCCTGCAGAGGCTGCACATTGACTGGAATGGAGGAGCCTGTGGTGGAATAACGCACGTGGCCGATACCAATATGGCCTTCCTTCTCCGGCAGGTTATGGAATACTTCTGTCACCAGCCCCATGCCGCGGAAGGTTTCCATGGTTTTCCCGTCCGAAACAGTAATACCTGCACTTTCTTGGCCCCGGTGCTGCAGGGCAAAGATACCGTAGTAGGTTTCATGCACCGCAGACAGATCCCGGTCAAAAATACCAAACACTCCGCATTCTTCATGCGGCTTGTCATCATATACATCCATACTTTTATACATTACGGAATTCTCCTGACTTTCTTATACTTCAGACCTGTCGGTCTTATGGGGGCTTTTCCGCATGGGACAGATCCATGCCACCCCATTGAGGCATAATCCTGTCCATTTCATAACCTTAGAACTTTTCACCAGTGAGAAGTTCATAGGCTTCCTTGTAAATGGCAATGGTCTTGTCGATGATATCCTGGGGAACCGTATCTCCCGGATGAGCCTTCAGGTAATCGCGGACAAACTGCTTGTCATAGGAAGGCTGGCCATGACCTGCTTCATAGCCCTTAGCCGGCCAGAAGCGGGAGTTATCAGGAGTCAGCATTTCATCGCCCAGCACGATATTTCCTTTTTCATCCAGGCCGAATTCAAATTTGGTATCCGCAATGATGATGCCTCTTTCCAGAGCATAATCAGCGCATTTGTTATAAAGAGCGAGGGTCAGTTCAGACAGTTTTTCCATGTATTCTCTGCCTTTTCCCGGGAAGAACTTGTTCACCCAGGCTTCCCCTTCTTCCATGGAAATATTCTGGTCATGTTCCCCTACCGGAGCTTTGGTGGAAGGAGTGAAAATCGGATGAGGCAGCTTCTGGCATTCCTTCAGTCCTTCCGGCAGCTGGATACCGCAGACTTTGCCGTCTTTCTGATAGCCTTCCCAGCCGGAACCGGTGATGTAGCCGCGGACAATGCATTCTACCGGAATCATGTTCAGCTTCATGGTCTTCATGGAACGGCCTTCAAATTCCTTTGTCTGGAAGAATTCAGGCATATCCTTTGTATCGATAGAAATCATATGGTTGGGAACGATGTCCTTTGTGAAATCAAACCAGAATTTGGACATACGATTCAGCACCACACCCTTTTCAGGAATGGGGCACTTCAGAATATTATCGAAAGCAGAAATACGGTCGGTGCAGACCATTACAAGGCTGTCGCCCAGATCGTAGAGTTCACGGACTTTACCGGATTTAAAAGGTTTATATTCTTTCATGGTTCTTCTCCTTTAAAAAAATATCAGATTTATTAATGTTATGATGGAATAAAAAATGGAAATAATGATTCTTTATTTCCCCAAGGATGCCTGCAGCTTTTCATCCTTAGCATAGATTTCCTGTGCCGCTTTTTCACGGTAAGCTTTATACTTTTCGTAAAGAGCCTTATCGGAAACTGCGCCGATTTCCACAGCCAGGAAGGCGGCATTCTTTGTGCCGTCGATAGCTACCGTAGCCACGGGGATACCGGAAGGCATCTGCACGATAGAAAACAGGGCATCCATACCATCCAGTTTCGCACCGGAAAGAGGCACACCAATCACCGGTTTCAGCGTCAGACTGGCCACCACGCCCGGAAGCGCAGCTGCCATACCGGCGCCGGCAATGAAAGCACCGACGCCCTTCTTTTCCTCTGCTGCCACAAAATCAGCCAGTTTCTTCGGTGTTCTGTGTGCAGAAGCAATAGTTACATCATAGGTTACGCCAAAATCATCAAGAATGGCAAAGGCCTTCTTCATGACCGGTAAATCGGAATCACTGCCCATCACAATTCCAACATGCATTGTTCATTTCCTCCCTTTTCTGGGACCCTTCTCCCAAAAAAAATCTCCTTCTGCAGAAAAATGACCCAAAGTCATACAATTCCCGCAAAAGGAGTATTCATGCCAAACAAATACAACGCTCCAGCAAAAAGAGAGGCAGTCGAACAGAAGATAAACTCTTCCTTTCTTACGCCTTCGGAAATAAAAATCCTTTCAGCAGACATGGCCGCTCCTCTCCCGTTTGAGATAAAAAAGCCTGCGCTTTCCATGCACAAGCCTGCAATACCCAACATCTAATTGCTCACGTTCCTTAATTATTCTAATATTTCCATTTTCCCTTGTCAATAAATTTTAATACCCCAAGGCCCTCATACCATGGGCTTTCCGTAATTATAACGGGACCTTCAGCTTTATTTTATCTTTTCTTATTTTTTACTATTTTTATTTTTATA